>Ga0209585_10000118_pt1 | contig 29841 bp, 22 predicted proteins | sample NGEPerone_FD_185491 | JGI IMG/M metagenome (GOLD analysis project Ga0209585, IMG submission 185491) | Arctic peat soil microbial communities from the Barrow Environmental Observatory site, Barrow, Alaska, USA - NGEE Permafrost154B-one... | ecosystem: Environmental > Terrestrial > Soil >... | reverse complement strand
GCATGGAACCGATTGCACCAATCACAATGATCGCGCGCGAAATGAAGCGCAAGCATATTAACGTTACCGACTTAGGTCGTGGACTGAGAATTAAACATTCTGCGGTTGTAGGGATGATGCAGCGACCGACCTTACAGGTGCAGCGCCTTGCGGAGGTTTCTGAATTTTTAAATTATAATTTCTTCAGGGAGATTGCCAACAAACTTCCCTGCACTGAACCCGATTACACGTCCGAAACAACCCGTACTGAAGTCAACGGACTGCAAAACAGGGTCAAAGACCTCGAACTTGAGGTGAGTATATTACGCCAAACCATTAAGGATCTGGCGGGGCGATAATGCAAAAATTTCCGGTGTCAATAATTAAAATGTGAAATCAGGAAATCAGGAGATGATGGCACGTAATTGAGAAATCGAAGAAGGAAATTAAGAAATATATCCTGACAAAGATTTAACAAAATCTGACAAATTGAAAATATTCTTGAGTATATATTTGTATCTTTATGACTTAGGTGATACAACCAGCGATCAAACGGGAAATAAAAAGATATAAGCGGTAGAATCAATGAATTTGTTGAAACTCCATTCGCTTAATTTTAAATGTTGTCCTCTAATATGAAAGAAGACGATAAACCGCAGGAGGAATCTAAAAGGTTAGGGGATAATAGATCGGGCTTTTCTGACCCCACCCCAGCCCTCCCCGAGGGGGAGGGAGTGAGATTTGAGGCTAATGAGTCAGTTATGGCTATTGAAGCAAATTCCCTCCCAACTAAAGAAAACTTGAGTGGAGTCAATAAGCCGGTTACATCCAATGAAGCGGACTCCCTCCCTACTAAAGGAAACTTGAGTGAAGTCAATAATTCGGTTACATCCAATGAAGCGGACTCCCTCCCTACTAAAGGAAACTTGAGTGAAGTCAATAATTCGGTTACATCCTGTGAAGCGGACTCCCTCCCCACTGGGGAGGGCTGGGGTGGGGTCCAAAAACCCGGATATATTACCGCAAATCCCTATACCTATCCTGTTATAAAAGATTATAGAAAAGATCTAAAAGATCATCAAACTAAGGCAGAACTTGTTTTATGGGAATATTTGAGAAATAAAAAAACAGGTCATAAAATTCGTCGTCAACATGTTATTGATGATTTCATTACTGATTTTGTTTGTTTGTCTAAAAAAGTAATCATTGAGATTGACGGGGAAATACACAAGTTTCAGCAAGCAAAGGATAACCTGCGTACAATCCGGCTTAACTCACTTGGTTACGAAGTAATCAGGTTTACAAATAATGAAGTGCTCAATGCGCCAGGTCAGGTGGCTCAAAAAATAAAAAACTACCTGAATAACCAACATGATTCAGATACCACAGCTCATTATTAATCACCATCTATCTCCCCTCCTTTGGAGGGGCAGGGGGAGGCTGGGGAGGCATAAACAAAAAAAGGTGCTTTCGCACCTTTTTTAATCTATATTCAAAATATAAGCTTATTGCTTTTTAAGGTTTGCTTGCGCAGCAGCCAGACGTGCGATTGGCACACGGAATGGAGAACAGCTTACATAGTCGAGTCCAACACCATCGCAGAACTCAACAGAACTTGGTTCGCCACCATGTTCGCCGCAAATTCCCAATTTGATGTCGGGACGGGTTGAACGTCCTTTGGTAACAGCCATTTCAATTAACTGGCCAACACCATGACGGTCGAGCACCTGGAAAGGATCTTGTTTAAGGATTCCTTTTTCAAGGTAAGCGGGTAAGAATTTACCGGCATCGTCACGGGAGAATCCCATCGTCATTTGCGTAAGGTCGTTCGTACCAAAAGAGAAGAACTGTGCCTCTTTGGCAATTCCCTCAGCTGTCAACGCAGCACGCGGAACTTCAATCATCGTTCCAACAAGGTATTCAATCCTGTCGCCACGTTCAGCAAATACCTTCTCTGCAGTAGCATTGATAATATCAGCCTGATTTTTAAATTCGGCCACTGTGCCAATCAACGGAACCATAATTTCCGGACGGGCATCAACACCTTTGGCTTTTAGATTCATTGCAGCTTCGATGATCGCACGTGCCTGCATCTCTGTGATTTCAGGATATGTGATTCCCAAGCGACATCCGCGGTGTCCCAACATCGGGTTAAACTCTTCCAATTCTGAAACTTTCTGACGGATCTGGTCGATAGAAATTCCCATCTCTGCAGCAAGTTCTTTTTGGGTAGCTTGTTGGTGAGGCACAAATTCATGTAAAGGTGGATCAAGCAAGCGAACAGTAACACCATATCCGGCCATTGCCTCAAATATACCTTCAAAGTCAGAGCGCTGATAAGGTAATAGTTTCGCCAAAGCGAGTTTGCGCCCTTTTTCATCAGATGATAAGATCATTTCGCGCATGGCTTTGATCCTTTCACCTTCGAAGAACATATGCTCTGTACGGCAAAGACCAATCCCCTTAGCCCCAAAATTACGGGCGATGGCTGCATCTTTAGGTGTATCGGCATTGGTACGCACTTTCATGCGTGTGTATTTGTCAGATAACTCCATCAATTTGGCGAAATCACTACTCAAAGCAGCTTCCTGAGTTTTCACCTTGCCATCATAAACTTCGCCGGTCGATCCGTTCAACGAAATCCAGTCACCTTCTTTATATTTTTTACCGGCAGCTTCACAGGTTCTGGTTTTGTAGTCGATCCTCAGTGATCCGGCTCCCGACACACAACATTTACCCATTCCACGCGCAACAACAGCAGCATGAGAGGTCATACCACCACGTGCTGTAAGAATACCCCTGGCAATTACCATCCCTTCAAGATCTTCAGGAGAGGTTTCGATACGGACAAGGATCGAATTTTCGTATTTCCCCGCTTCGTCAGCGAAGAATATAATCTGACCTGTTGCAGCACCCGGAGACGCTGGCAATCCTTTCGCAATTACCTTCGCTGATTGAAGTGCTTCAGTTTGAAAAACAGGGTGAAGTAATTCATCCAGTCTGTTTGGCTCAACACGCATAAGCGCTGTCTTTTCATCAATGAAATTTTCAGCAAGCATATCAACAGCCATCTTCACCATCGCAGCACCTGTACGTTTTCCATTACGCGTCTGCAGCAACCAAAGTTTACCATTCTGAATGGTGAATTCGATATCCTGCATATCATGATAATGGTCTTCCAGTTTCTGCTGAATCACCATCAATTCGGCATAAGCAACAGGCATCGATTCTTCAAGTGAAGGATATTTCGCCGCACGTACCTCTTCGGTTACATTCTGAAGCGCCGCCCAACGGTGTGATCCCTCGAGTGTAATTTCCTGAGGAGTACGAATACCGGCAACGACATCTTCGCCCTGTGCATTAATAAGGTATTCACCATTGAAAATATTTTCGCCCGTTGAAGCATCTCTAGTAAATGCTACACCAGTTGCAGAATTATTTCCCATGTTACCAAAAACCATGGCTTGCACATTTACTGCTGTTCCCCATTCGACAGGAATATTATTCAGTTTGCGATAGTAAATAGCACGGTCATTCATCCAGCTTTCGAAAACTGCACCAACTGCGCCCCATAACTGTTCCCATGGATCGGAAGGGAAATCTTTGCGGGTTTTCTTTAAAACAGCATGTTTAAAACGAAGAACCAATAGTTTAAGGTCGGCGACTGTAAACTCTGTATCTTCTTTAATTCCAAGCTCTTCTTTCATCGATTCTATGATCTCTTCAAACGGATCGATATCCTCTTTGCTATGTGGCTTCAAACCCAAAACTACATCGCCATACATCTGAACAAAGCGGCGGTATGAATCCCATGCAAAACGTTCATTCCCCGATTTTTTAGCTATTCCTTCAACTGCAAGGTCATTCAACCCAAGGTTAAGAATGGTGTCCATCATGCCCGGCATCGATGCCCTTGCACCCGAACGAACAGAAAGTAAACAAGGATTTTCTTTAGAACCGAATTTGGTCCCGGTTAATTCTTCAACATAGGCAACTGCTGCCTTAACTTCTTTGCTGATCATTTCAAAAGCATCGAACCTGCCTTGTGCATTAAAGGCAGTACAAACTTCGGTGGTAATCGTAAATCCTGGAGGAACCGGAACTCCGATCAGGTTCATCTCAGCGAGGTTGGCTCCCTTTCCTCCCAATAAATTTTTCATCTCTGCTCCGCCTTCGGCCTGTCCATTACCGAATGTGTAAACGTACTTGGTCATAATTAAAGTATTAATTTGAGAATAATTTTTGATTCGTAATCGGCAAGCAAATTTAAAGTTATTTTCCGAAAACGAACAAATCAATTGATCGTTGTTTGTATTTTACAACTAATTAAGGTTAATAAATTCTTAATGATTAAAGTAGACTGAACTCAGAACTCTTTTTTGCAGGATTTGTTTGCACTTCATCACTCATCACGCGTGATTAACTCCGGAACCCAACAAAATGTTCATTTCAATTCTAACCTCCTTTCTTTTAAATTGAAAATTCCAGTGCCGTTTTTAGTGCTGATCTACAGAACCAGTTAAAACAATCCTTTCGTACAATATTAATATGCTGAAGGTTGTAAATTAGGAAAATCAGGCATGAATGGGGGTGAAAAAAATTATCGCGGAAGAAATTCAAGCTTTGCCCTACTGATTTTAAATTAACTCAAATCCCGCTAAATTCTCAGCTTAAACTTTTATCGGTTTTGTTACAAAAAAGTGTGATATCTATTTGTAGAATTGAAAAGTTATTCGTTTTTTTGCAACCTCAAGGTTACATATAGGTCATTTAAGGTTACACTAAATTCATTAAATCATGGAAGTTTCACTTATTGAACAATTAGACAAATCGAGGTACGATTTTTTAAAATGGTCCACAATCGGCTGGACAATCTGGTCAGGCACTTATATCGTTACAGAACTGGTAAATGTTCCCGATATCGTTTTAACATGGACGAGGCTTCTTGGCTGGTGCATACTAATTATCAGCAGCATCCGCTTTTTTAAATTAAAACGGGAATTAAACTGGGACCACAAAATGAAACAAGCACTGGAGGGGGAATTACACATTTACAATCTTAGCAAATCGTTTCGCAATGGCTATTTTGTGGTGATCGGAATTACGTTGCTCTTCTTCGCCCTTTCCTTCCAGGTTACAATTTCAACGTTAATCGTCACTAAAACAACCCTCTATTTCGGTGTTTTGGCCGTTTTAATTTCAAAAATAATTTACAATCGCGATTGAAAAATGGAGACTACTGAATTAAGTAATCAGATCAAAATTCAACGGGCAATTAAAAATATTACACAGGAAGAGCTGGCGGCCAGAATTGGGGTAACCAGAAAGACAATCAATACAATTGAGACTTGTAAATTTATACCATCTACCATTTTAGCCATCAAACTTGCCCGCTTTTTTGAAATAAAGGTTGAAGAGCTATTTACCCTCGTTGAAAAATAGAGGTTAAGTTATTCGAAATATTAAAGAAGACGTCATTTCTGAAGCCCTTTCTTTTGAACCGATTTTGTAATATTGCAATCAATTGCGATCTACTTGTTTTTAGCAGGATAGTAAGCTTTTAGAGATATTAAAAAAAAGTTGAATGAGGATTTGTTTGATAGGAGCCGGGAATCTTGCCACTCAGCTTGGAATGACGCTGGCAGAAAAAGGACATCAGCTGGTGCAGGTTTGGTCGCGAACGCAAAAAAGTGCGGAAGAATTGGCATCGAAACTGAAATGTCCTTACGCAACAGATATATCATTAATTTCTTCAGATGCTGATATTTATATTATTGCGGTAGTTGACACGGCGATTGAGTCTGTACTCTCAAAACGCAAATGGAGCAACACATTGGTTGTACATACAGCAGGGAGCACCCCGATGAGTATTCTTGGCCTTTACTGCGAGAATTTTGGTGTCTTTTATCCATTCCAGACCTTCACAATCAATAAAAAAGTTGATTTTGATCAGGTACCTGTTTGCATTGAAGCAAATTCAACTCACAATCTGAATGTATTGAAAAAGTTGGCTCAATCAATTTCTCAAAATGTAAAGCTTCTTGATTCTACGCAACGACAACAGATTCACCTTGCAGCCGTATTTGCCTGTAACTTTGTGAATCATCTTTATGCAATCGGTGAAGAGCTGTTGCACGAAAAAGGGATCGGATTCGAGATTCTAAAGCCGTTGATCCTCGAAACGGCTGCCAAAATAGTTGAACAATCTCCGCTCTTGTCGCAGACAGGTCCGGCAAGCAGAAACGATAAAATAACGATGGATAAACACCTGGTCCTGCTTAATAATCATCCTGAACTAAAAAATATCTACAAGGAGTTCAGTGACAGAATAATTCAAACACCTAAAAAGTTATAATGGCATTTTTTAAAGAAGAATTGATGAAAGTCAAAGCATTCGTATTTGACGTGGATGGCGTTTTATCCAAAGCAACCCAGGTTCTTGCATCCGATGGAGAAACGGTCAGAACCTCAAACCTTAAGGACGGATTTGCTTTGGTTTACGCAGTAAGAATAGGATATCCGGTTTGTATCATAACTGGCGGAAAAACGATTGAAGTGATCAACAGATGTAAAAAAATTGGGATTAAAGATGTATATACAGGTTCGTTGAAAAAATTGCCATGTCTGTACGATTTTCTCGAAAAGAATAAGCTGAAGGCAGATGAGGTAATGTACATGGGAGACGATCTGCCCGATTACCCGGCCATGAAGGCAGTTGGAGTTCCGGTATGTCCCAAAGATGCGGCTCCTGAAATCAAAGCCATATCACACTATATATCGGATAAAGACGGAGGCGAAGGTTGTATCCGCGACGTCCTTGAACAGGTGATGCGTGCGCAGGGAACCTGGATTAACTGTGAGACAATGAACTGGAACTTATTTTAATATCCGATGATTAGAGATTACAAAATAATTCTTGCCTCAAAGTCGCCGCGAAGACATGAGCTGCTGGCCGGCCTTGACCTTCCGTTCGAAGTGATCATTCATGAAGTGGATGAAATATTCCCCGAAGGATTGCCGATGGAGGAGATACCTGTTTACCTCGCAAAATTAAAAGCCGAACCTTTTTATAATGAGCTAAGCAGTGATACGCTCGTGATTACCGCAGATACAATTGTGTGGATTGATGGCGTTGTCCTTGGAAAACCAAATGACTATGAGCACGCGGCCACAATGCTTCGTCAATTGTCGGGTAAAAAGCACGTGGTCGTTACCGGCGTTTGTCTGACAACGAAAGAGAAGCAGGTTGCCTTTTCATCCACAACAGATGTATATTTTAAGGACCTAACCGAAGGTGAAATGGACTATTATCTTAAAAATTACCACCCTTACGATAAAGCCGGATCGTATGGCGTTCAGGAATGGATTGGTTACATTGCGATCGAAAGAATCGAAGGATCTTATTTCAACGTGATGGGACTGCCTGTTCAACGGTTATACGAAGAGTTAACAAAGTTCTGATTTATAAATGCCAAATTAATTAAAATGCTACGCCAACTTTTTACAGTTCTCGTTTTTACTGCTGTTTCCACCAGTCTGTTCGCAAAAGAAGGGATGTGGATTCCAACGCTACTTCAGAAATACAACATCGAAGAGATGTCGCAGATGGGTTTTAAGCTCTCTGCCGAAGATGTTTACAGTGTCAATCATGCAAGTATGAAAGATGCGGTCGTTCTTTTTGGCGGCGGTTGTACAGGCGGAGTAATTTCCAACGACGGTTTATTGATTACCAATCACCATTGCGGCTTCGGGCAAATCCAGAAACACAGCTCGGTCGAACACGATTACCTCACAAATGGTTTCTGGGCCATGAACAAATCAGAAGAGTTGACCAACCCTGGATTGACGGTGCAGTTTTTGGTGAGGATGGAGGATATTACCGACGAGATGCTGAAAAATGTGACCGATAAGATGGATCAGGCTGTAAGGCAAGATACAATTCAGAAAAGGGCGGTTAGAATTAAAAAGGAATACCTTAAAGGAACAGGGTATTCGGCAGATATCAAACCATTATTTAATGGAAATCAATATTTTATCTACATCTACGAAGTGTTTAAAGACATCAGGTTAGTTGGTGCTCCTCCTGTTGCTATTGGAAAATTTGGAGGCGACACGGATAACTGGATTTGGCCACGTCATACCGGTGATTTCTCGCTTTTCAGAATCTACGCTGGAAAAGACAATAAGCCCGCAGCCTATTCTCCCGAAAATGTGCCATACAAACCAAAGAAGGTTTTCCCAATTAATCTTAAAGGGTTTAAAGAGGGTGATTTTACGATGGTATTTGGATATCCGGGTACAACACAACGTTACATCCCCTCGCAAGCTGTAAACCTGATTATGAATCAAAGTGATCCGGCAAAGGTCGCTATCCGGACTGTCAAACTGAATATCTGGGACGAGCGCATGAAATCCGATCCTAAAATCAGGATTCAATATGCCGGAAAATATGTTTCAGCCTCCAATTCATGGAAGAAATGGCAAGGTGAAGTTAAAGGGCTGCAACGACTTGATGCTGTTAATGTAAAGAAAGCAGGTGAAGCTGAATTTACGAAATGGGTGACTGCGGATCCTGAACGTATCAAAAAATACGGGACGACACTTTCCGATTTCGAAAAGCTTTATACGGAATACCTCCCCTATCAGGCTGCAAATGATTATTATACTGAATGTATCCAGCGTGGCTCCGATATCTTTTCACTAGCGGCCAGGTTCGAACCCCTGGAAACCGCAAAAGACAATGAACAATTAAAAAAAGAGATCGATAAACTCAAAGATTATCTCACTGGTTATTTTAAAGATTACGATCAGACAACAGATCAAAGGGTGTGGACCGCTCTTATGAAGATTTATGTCACTAAAGTTGATCAAAAGTTTATGCCTGAAGAACTGATTAAACGTATACCGGATATCAGGAAAGAAAGTTATTCAACTAAGATATATGGAAAATCGATTTATACGGATAGCCTCAAGATCAATAAGCTGCTTAATAACTTCAATCAAAAATCAGTTAAGCGGTTGCAAAAAGATCCGGTTTATGCACTCTTTAAGATGATCAGGAAATACAATAGAGACAATGTTGATCTGATTTTTAGATCCATCTATTCCGACATTGAAGTTGTTCAGAAAAAATACACAGCTGCCATCATGGAAATGAATGCTGACAAAAGGCTAATGGCTGACGCTAATCTTACACTGCGTATTGCCTACGGAAAAATTGAAGGATATAATCCTGCCGATGCCGTAACTTATAAAAGTTTTACCACCTTAAAAGGAATCATCGAAAAAGACAATCCGGAAATCGCCGATTACAATGTTCCGGAGTCATTAAAGAAACTATACATTACCCGCGACTTTGGTCAGTATGCAAATGAGTCAGGAGAAGTTCAGGTAGCATTTTGTGCATCTAACCACACGACAGGCGGTAATTCGGGAAGTCCTGTTGTGAATGCACAGGGAGACTTGATTGGATTAAATTTTGACCGGTCATGGGAAGGGACAATGAGCGATATTGTTTATGATCCCGATCAGTGCCGCAATATTGCGCTCGATATGCGTTATGCCCTCTTTATCATCGATAAATTTGCCGGCGCCGGTTATTTATTAAAGGAGATGGAGATTGTGAAATAGGAAATTTGGTTTTGCCGGCAGTTGGTAACTTGAAACCGGCTGCTGGCGAATCTACATCTTATTTTCTCTCAGTCTCCCCAATATTCCTTCATCTCACAATTCAACAATCGTAATCCCCGACCCTCCAAACTGAACATGTTCGTCGCGGCAGTTTTTAACGGCAGGTTCTGACCGCAGATAACTCTGAATCAGTTCGCGCAAAATGCCATTACCTTTACCATGTAAGATATGCAGTTCACCGACATCAATCATAATGGCTTCATCAACAAACTCCCTTATTTTCTGGAGCGCCTCTTCTGCACGTAAACCACGCACATCAATATTTGGTTTGAAAACAAGCCTGCGTTCGCCGATATCCTGATTGATACGTCCTATCGTATTGTTTTCAACCCTTCGGTTCTTAACCTCGCTACGGGCAACAGATACCAGTTTGACCCGTTTCACCACAGAACGCAGGTGGCCAAAAGCTACCGTTATATTATTTGACTTAATTTCAAGCACTTCACCCAATGTATCCTGACCAAGCAGACGTACCCAGCCTCCAACTTCTATTTCCGCAGGGGCTTTTTTAGGAATAATAAACTCCTTCTTTTTCTCTTCGACCTTTATCGGGCGTTCTTTGCGTTGCAGCTCGTTTTGTTTCAGTTTCGCCATTTTCCGGACGATCCGCTCATCATCCTCTTCCTCTTTCCGGGAAATCTCCGATTTAAAATCTTCGAGCTTTTGGCGAGCTTCCTGTGTCCGCTCTTTGCTCGCGTCAGCTTCTTTTATATCACGAATAGTCTTTTCAATAATTCGGTTTGCCCCGGTAACAATCTCTTCTGCCTCCCTTTTTGCTTTCTCAAGAATCTCTTTTCTCAACTTCTTTGTCTCGGTAAGACCACTTTCATAGTTTTCAGCCAACTCGTCAATCCGCTTCTCCTCCTGCCTGATCTTCTGCCGTTTGCTTTCCCAGTATTTCTTGTCACGAACAATTTCACGCAAGTGTTTGTCAAAATCGATGTGATCGACCCCGATTTTATTGGTAGCATCCTGTAAAATTTCTTCGGGAAGTCCTATTTTCCGGGCAATCTCAAATGCAAACGAACTACCGGGTTTTCCGATCTGAAGCTGGAAAAGCGGCTCCATTTTGTGCGAATCATACATCATCGCACCATTGGCAATTCCGGGTGCGGATGAGGCAAAGTGTTTAAGATTTGTATAATGGGTCGTGATCACTCCAAATGATCCCAACTCATTTATTTTATTGAGGATAGATTCAGCAATAGCACCACCAAGCATCGGTTCTGTTCCCGTTCCGAACTCATCGATCAGTACGAGCGAATCGGGGGAACAGTTCTTCACAAAAAATTTCATATTATAAAGATGAGAACTATAGGTGCTTAAATCGTTATCCAACGACTGATCGTCACCAATATCCATAAAAACAGCCCTGAACAAACAGGTATGACTATCAACCTGAACGGGAATCGGAATACCGCATTGCAGCATATACTGCAACAAGCCAACTGTTTTTAAGCAAACAGATTTTCCCCCTGCATTTGGTCCGGAAATCAATAAAATCCGGTCATGCTTGTCGAGCCTGATATCCAGCGGAACTATTTTTCGCTGTTCCCGGGCAAGGTTAATTTCCAAAAGAGGATGACGTGCGGCGATCCAGTCAAGCTCGATTTCGCGTAAAAGAACAGGTTTAACCGATTTGCTTTCGATGGACCAGATCGCTTTTGCCCTGATAAAATCGAGGATAGCCATTACCTGGTACGAATAGGCAATATCATCGGCGTATGGACGAATATCGTCTGTAAAGCGTGTCAATATTTTTACAATCTCTCGTCTTTCAGCCGACTCCAGCTCGCGGATGCGGTTATTCGTTTCGACGATCTCCTCCGGTTCTACAAAAGCTGTTTTCCCCGTCGCTGATTCATCGTGGATAATACCCTTGATTTTTCGCTTATTAGCTGCGCCAACAGGTATCACGGCACGTCCGTCGCGCATTGAAACAGAAATATCTTTTTCGACAAGTCCTTCTGCCTGCATCTTTCGCAAAATGGTGCTCATTATTTTCGAAATACTCGATTGCAATGAGAAAATATCACGACGAATTTGGGAAAGCTCAGGTGAGGCGTTGTCCTTTATTTGTCCATGTTTATTGATAATCTGGTCGATACGCTCATAGATAAACGGAAAAACCTGCACATTTTGCACCACATTTTTCAACCGTGGAAAGGATTCTTCTTCCGAATTCCGAAAGAAGGCGACAATACCACGGATTGTTTCGAGGGAACGGCGCAGATCAAACAACTCGAAAACCTCCAAAAAAGTACCCAAAACTTTCGATCGTTCCAATGCGGGTCGCATATCAATGAAATAGCCATTAGGAAAATTCATTCCATCACTAATAATTTTCACGAATTCAATCGTTTCATCCAATTGACGTTCAACATCTTCACGATTGGATGAGAAACCACATTCATCAACCTGCTTTTTCCCCAAAGTACTCAGACAGCGTCCCTGAAGAATCTCACGCACTTTATCAAAACCAATCTTACTCTCAAAATTTGAAGGATAAATATCCATACCTGCTTATAGATTACGCCACAAAAATAAATAGAAAATCGGGAAGTGAAGGTGGAATCAGCAGATTCGCTTTGCGAATGAGACATATTATCGCCTGATTGTCCAAATTCGTACAATCTGAATTGTAAAAAACGTACAAATAACTGAAATCTTATCACCTACAAAAATCATCATTAATCTGTATTACTGCGACTTATAAAGTTTGGCACAATAACTGATAATTCCATCGCGACAATGATACGAAAACAATTAAAAAATAAGATATCATGAAAACAACATCGTACAACCCAGAAAAAGAGATCAGGATTGGAATATTAGTTGCAGTATTTGCAATATCAATTTTCACAGCAGTCAGGGTTAAAGAACTACAGTTGAACGACGCAACTTATTCACGTGAAACCAGATCAAGTCAAATTTTGACTAACAACGCAAACACCTCCTTGATGCCAATACTCGATGCAAGATTAATTGACGAACCAGTTCCCGAAGTTGAATCATTGATAAAAAGCATTGAATATAAAGCATCTGAATTTGTTAAAGCAGAAATAGCTGCAGAAGGCCAAAGATTCATGAATAGCAATGAAGTTGAAGCTGAACCAGCATTTGCAGTTGAATCATGGATGACCGCCATCGAATATAAGGCTGCTGATTTTGTGAATGCTGAAATGGCAATCGAAACCGAAAGATTTCTGAACAGCAATAACGAAGCAGTTGAAGCTGAACCAGCACTTGCAATTGAATCATGGATGACCGCCATCGAATATAAGGCTGCCTATTTTGCGAATGCTGAAATGGCAACCGAAGCTGAAAGATCCCTGAACAGCAATAACGAAGCAGTTGAAGCCGTACCAGCACTTAATGTTGAAACTTGGATGACCGCCATCGAATATAAGGCTGCCGATTTTGCGAATGCTGAAATGGCAACCGAAGCTGAAAAATTCCTGAACGGCAATAATGAAGCAATCGAAGCCGTACCAGCACTTAATGTTGAAACATGGATGACCGCCAACGAATATAAGGCCGCCGATTTTGCAAATGCTGAAATGACAACCGAAGCTGAAAGATTTTTGAATGAGAATAACGAAGCGGTTGCAGCTGGAACTACCGAGGACGAATCAACATTAGCTATTGAATAGTGAATGAATAACTTAAAAATGCTGAATAAGTGGAAACCAGAACTGATTTTTTTCTCTTAAGTACGATAAACTGCCCGGCAATACCGGGCAGTTTTCATTGTATTGTAAATCTCACCGAATAAAATTTGTAAATTCTTTCTTTACTCTTTTGGGTGGTTCAATTGAAGCTGAAGTAGCTTCTTTCATTTTTAAAAGCCATGCCATATTTTTACCTAATACATGCATAATCTGCTTACCTTCTATATCTTGTAAGACTTCGCCTGCGCTTCTGCCGTGTATAATATTCCAGTAATTGGAGGTGGCAATAATCATCTCTGAATAATTAAGATAGTGGTTCAAACTATCAAAAGTAGCAGATCCTCCACTCCTTCTCACTGCTACGACAGCTGCCGCCACTTTTTGCCTAAATATGCCGCCATTTGAACCCGCAACATAAAATAGTCTGTCTAAAAAACTTTTCATCGTTCCGGGTATCCCACTGTAGTGCACCGGAGCGCCTAATAGAATACCATCAGCATCTTTGATTTGCTGTATCCACTTATTCAGATCATCCGTTTTAATAACACACTTTTCATCCTTGTTTACCGCACATTTGCCGCAGGCCAGACAACCATGAATCATTTTATGACCGATATGTAGAATTTCAAACTCAATTCCACTTGCTGTAAGTTCATTACCAACCATTTTCAATGCATGAAATGTGTTCCCTTCTTTATTCGGGCTTCCGTTTATTGCTATTACCTTCATCAAAAAGCATCTTTAGTATTGTTCCCCAAAATTAGGTTTAAAAACCGAATAGCAAAAAATGTTGATAACCGTTTCTAATACTTGGTCAAATTCAGCCAATTGATAACTGTTCATTATCGGACACAAGACAATCCGGAAAGCGTACAGTACACAACCCTGATACATCTTAAAAAAATATCTATTCGGCTATATTAGTGCATATTACAACTTTTGGCACGATTGGTGTAAAAATCCAATCAGAAAACAATTTTAAAAATAAAATAAAATGAAAACAACAACTTACAAAACAGCAAACGTGATGAGATCATTAGTAGCTTCTTTAATTATTCTTGCTTCCTTCTCTGGTATTGCAAATGGAGAAAATTCAAATAAGGAAGCATTCGCATTCGTGGGAAATGGATATAATGCTCAGGAATTTGTTAATGCTGAACTAACAAGCGAAGCAGAAAACTGGATGAACAGCAATGGTGAAGTTGCAGAACAAGAACTTGCATTTCAGTTTGAAGCATATAACGCTCAGGAATTTGTTAATGCTGAATTAGCTTCCGAAACCGAAAGCTGGATGATTAGCAATAACGAAGTGGCAGAACCAGAACTTGCACTTCAGGTTGCAGCATATAACGCACAGGAATTTGTTAATGCTGAATTAGCTTCCGAAACCGAAAGCTGGATAAACAACAATGGCGAAGTTGCAGAACCAGAACTGGCACTTCAGTTAGCAGCTTATAATCCAAAAGAATTTGTTGAAGATGAATTGGCAACCGAAACAGAAAGTTGGATGAACAACAATGATGAAGTTGCAGAACCAGAACTTACACTTCAGTTAGCAGCTTATGATGCAAAGGAATTTGTTAATGCTGAATTGGCATCCGAAACAGAAAGTTGGATGAACAACAATGATGAAGTTGCAGAACCAGAACTTACACTTCAGTTAGCAGCTTATGATGCAAAGGAATTTGTTAATGCTGAATTGGCATCCGAAACCGAAAGCTGGATAAACAACAATGTCGAAGTTGCCGAACCAGAACTTGCTATTAAGGTTGCAGTTTATAATGCAGAAGAATATATCGAAACTGAATTTGCAGTTGAAATGAACAAATTGATTAACAACGTAGCAAAAGGTTTTGATACTGAACAGCCTTTCAATAACAGCAACGAACTGGCAAACAATTAAATAATTGGAACATCATTGAAATGGTTCAATGATGTCAGTCTAAATCAGAGTCTCGTCTGATGGATGCAACCCGGTAAAGCCGGGTTTTTTGTTGCAAATCAGAATGTCCCATATAGCGTATAATCATCTGTATTGCAGAACACCTGACTGTAAATATAAAATCCCGGGCGATTCGTTTCAATTTTACGATTCAGTTGCAGCACCGGATGACCCGATCCCACCTGAAAATAGTCTTTTAACTTTTCATCAGCCACGATGGCAAGGATCTTTTGCTCACCACCTTTCACCTCAACCTGGTAATTCTTGCGCAGAATATCAAACAACGACTTATTCTCAAAATTCCGGGAGGTAAATCTCGGAAGATTAATATTGGGAATCATCGTGATATCAAAGAATACTGGTTTGTTATTCACCAACCGAAGGCGCTCCAAATAAATACAACCCGACTCGATTTCTTGCTGGTTCAAAGGAAATGCAAAAGCTTCAGTCCAGTTCCGGATTTCAGGTTTTACAACAATATGAGTCAACAGATTATCCTGGCCAATCGCTGAAGTTGTACCTGTCAGCGAAAGAATCCCGACACCTTTGGGAGTCCCTTTAACAATACTCCCCTTCCCCTGGTGCCTTACAATATAACCTTCGTTGGCCAGGCGGTCAAGCGCTTTCCTAATCGTAGGACGCGTTACCTTATGAACTGTGCACAACTCATTCTCCGATGGAAGCAAATCACCTTCATGAAAAACACCATCCGTAATATGCGACCGTAAAATTTCATATACTTTGCGGTGTTGCGGAATTAAAGCTTTCTGTTGCATAAAATCGATCCCCGGTTGATTACGATACAATTGCAAAAGTAATAAAAGTTTTAACAAAAAAAGATATTTGTATTTACATGATCAAATTTTTAGAATTGTTATATAATATTGTATTTCTTTATTTTAACTAATATTTCATGTATCTTTACAAATAATTTAAACATTTACTTGTAAATACAAGTTGAATGAAATATATTTGCAGAAAATATTTTTCCTATGGCTACTGTCGTTATAATGCCTAAACAAGGCCAATCTGTTGAAAGTTGTATAATTACCGAATGGAATAAAAAAAAGGGTGACCAGGTTACGAAAGGTGAAATACTTTTTGCCTACGAAACCGATAAAGCATCATTTGAAGAAGAAGCCGCTGTTGACGGAATTCTTCTCGAACTTTTCTATGAGGCTGGTGACGAAGTTCCTGTCCTGACAAATGTCTGTGTGATTGGTGCAGCCGGCGAATCAGCCGAAGCTTACCGGCCAGGTGGTGCAGCCGAAAAAAACGTGGAAATTTCAGAAACAGTTGTTAAGCAAGAAGCTACAACAGCTAAAACCGAAGAATTAATATCCAAAGTGGTCAATCAGGAAGCAGGAACAGGAGCTATCTCACCGCGGGCAAAAATTCTGGCAGATAAAGAAGGAATCCCCACTGGCGGATTATCGGGAACCGGTCCCAAAGGACGTATCATCGAGCAGGACGTTCTTGCTGTGATAGCAGGCAATCCAAAAACGACGCCGCTGGCGAAGAAAATTGCCGGTCAGGAACAATTACAACCCGCAGCAACAGGAAGTGGATTAGGTGGTTCAGTTACTGCAAAAGACCTCACATCACCAAATCCGGTTTACAGCAATGATTTTGAAATCAAGAAATTATCGAATATGCGCAAGATGATTGCCAAAGCGATGCTCAGTTCACTGCAAAATTCTGCACAATTGACACATCACCTTGGTGCTGATGCACGTAAAATGCTCGAATTGCGCCGCAAAGTAAAAAAAGCCAATGATAACGGTTATCCTGTGAACATTACCATCAACGATATGGTTTGTTTTGCAGTGGTTAAAGCTTTGCGGAAGTTTCCGCAGGCAAACGGCCATTTTCTTGGCGATAGTGTGAAATACTTTAATAAAATACACCTTGGGGTAGCGGTCGACACCGATCGCGGATTGATGGTTCCTGCAATCAGAAATGCTGACGACCTCTCAATTCAGGGGCTTTCGAACCAGATGCGCGAAATAGCCGTTTCGTGTCGTAAAGGGGCAATTAATCCTGAATTGCTCTCTTCCGAAGCCGCTTCATTTACCGTTTCAAATCTCGGAAATTACGGAGTTGAAATGTTTACACCCGTAATCAACCTTCCGCAGGTTGGTATTTTAGGAGTTAACACGATAGTCCCGCGTCCGAAAGATTTAGGTGACGGAGTTTACGGATTCGTTCCGTTTATTGGTCTTAGTCTTACCTACGATCATCAGGCATTGGATGGTGGTGAAGCAACCCGTTTCTTGAAACAAATCGCCATAGAAATCGAAAACCTTGAGTTTGAACTTTAATAAAATAGGAGATTCTACGATGAGTACAACATTCGATTTAGCAATTATTGGCGGGGGTCCTGCCGGGTATGTAGCCGCTGAAAGAGCTGGACAAAAAGGACTTAAAGTCGTTTTAATTGAAAAAAGTGAGTTGGGCGGAGTTTGCCTCAACGAGGGATGTATCCCCACCAAAACCCTGCTATACAGTGCAAAACTATACGACAATGCACTTGGAAGCAGCAAATACGGAGTCGACGCAAAAGAGGTGACTTTCGATTTTTCGAAAATGATGGCCCGTAAGCAAAAAGTGGTCAAAAAACTGGTCGGCGGCGTTGGCATGAAAATGAAAGAACATCATGTTGAAGTCATTAAAAGTGCCGCTTTCATCAAAGGACGTTCAGCAACAGGAATCGAAATAACTGCCGGTGAAACAGAAATCCTGGCGACAAACTTGTTGATCTGTACAGGTTCAGAAGCATTTTTGCCTCCCATTCCGGGACTTGGCGCTCCGGGCGAATTGATCCTGACGAACAGGGAAATTCTTGAATTAAAAGAAAGACCTGATTCTTTAGTTATTATTGGTGGCGGAGTTATCGGACTTGAATTTGCGAGCTTCTTTAATAGCCTTGGCACCAAAGTAACTATCATCGAAATGCTTGATGAAATATTGACCGGCATGGATCTCGAAATGAGTACCATGCTTCGTCAGATGTATACCAAGAAAGGAATCACCTTCAACATCTCAGCCAAAGTGACTGAAGTTAAAGGGAATGAAGTATTCTTTGAAAAGAACGGCAAAAAAGAGTCAATTACAGGTGAAAAAATCCTCGTAAGTGTTGGACGCAAAGCCAACACCACAGGTTTTGGACTTGAGAATATCGGAGTAGAACTTTATCGCGGAGGCATCAAAGTGGACGAAAAGATGCGTACAAATGTTCCCAATGTTTTTGCTGCCGGTGATGTTACGGGATTTTCATTGCTTGCCCACACGGCATACCGGGAAGGTGAAGTCGTTGTCAATAACCTTACAGGACGAGCTGACAGAATGCGTTACAATGCTATTCCTGGTGTAGTTTACACGAACCCTGAATTTTCGGGTGTCGGGTATACCGAAGAGAGTGCAAAATCACAAAATATCGAATACCGTGTCGCCAAATTACCGATGGCATTTGCGGGACGTTTTATTGCCGAAAATGAAGGAGGTAGCGGTCTTTGCAAAGTGCTCGTTGGCGCAAAATATGGCGAAGTTATCGGCGTTCACATGCTTGGAAATCCTTCAGGCGAAATTATTTACGGAGCATCAATGGCCATCGAAATGGAGATGACCCTTAAAGAGATGGAGGAAGTTGTATTCCCACATCCTACAGTTTCGGAAATATTTAAGGAGACCATTTTTTCCTTCTAAAACCAATCACCAAATCATCGTAATACCAATAAAAATTTCATATGCCTAAAGTTCAGTTTATTGACCCGAGTGTGGCCAGACAAGCCGGAAAAATAACTTTTACTCCAATTCCGGTAAATCAGTACAAAAAGACAATTGCAGAAGAGAAAGCGAATTTTTCAGACGCAGATTTCCTTCGCATTTACCACGATATGGTGGTGATCCGTGAATTCGAAACGATGTTGAACCTGATTAAAACTACCGGAGAGTACAGCGGAACAAAGTACGATCATCCCGGACCGGCACATCTTTCGGCTGGACAGGAAGCGGCTGCGGTTGGAATGGCATACGAGCTTACTGTTGAGGATTTTATTTTTGGCTCGCACCGAAGCCACGGTGAAATCCTGGCCAAAGGGTTAAGCGCCATTCAAAAACTGAATGATGCTGAATTGATGCATACAATGGAATCTTTCTTTGACGGAACAATTCTAAAAATAGTAAGCAAAGATTTCAAAGGAACAACAAAGCAACTTGGACGTAGATTCCTCCTTTATGGAACATTGGCCGAAATATTTGCCCGCGAAACGGGTTTCAATAAAGGTTTAGGCGGAAGCATGCATGCCTTTTTCACCCCTTTTGGTGTATATCCAAACAACGCGATAGTTGGCGGTAGCGGTGATATTTCAGTAGGTGCTGCACTTTACAAGAAAATCAACCGCAAACCAGGAATGGTTGTTGCCAATATTGGTGACGCATCAATGGCCTGCGGTCCGGTTTGGGAAGGACTTTCCTTCGCCTCCATGGATCAGTTTAAAGAACTTTGGGAAGGTGATATGAAGGGTGGATTACCCGTGATTTTCAATGTAATGAATAATCAGTATGGAATGGGTGGTCAAACTTGCGGCGAAACAATGGGTTACGGAAAAGTAGCCCGCATTGGAGCCGGAGTAAACCCAGAACAGATGCACGCAGAAAGAGTTGACGGCTACAATCCGCTGGCAGTGATTGACGCTTATCGTCGTAAACGCAAGGTCATTGAAGAAAAAAATGGTCCCGTTTTACTTGAAGTGCTTACTTATCGTTACAGCGGCCACTCCCCTTCTGATGCCTCATCGTATCGTTCAAAAGAAGAAATCGAAGCATGGCAGGCACAGGACAGCATCGCGTCTTTTGGTAACGGTCTGATCGATGCCAAGGTAACAACACAATCATCACTTGATGCAATATGGGCTGATATCAAGTCAATTATGGTCGAGATGCTTAAACTTTCGATCAATGACGAGATTTCACCACGCATGGATATTCACAAACATCCGGAGCAAATTGGCGAAATGATTTTTTCCAATCAGTCCGTTGAAAGTATGGATGTTCATCGTATCCCTGAGGTCAATCATCCTATGTCAGAAAATGCAAGGGTTATCCAGATCGCGAAAAAAGAGCGTTTCGCTTTTGATACCGATGGAAAGCCTTTCTCAAAAATGAAACAGTACCAATTGCGTGATGGTATTTTCGATGCAATTGTCGATCGTTTTTATAAAGATCCGACGTTGGTAGCCTATGGCGAAGAGAACCGCGACTGGGGCGGTGCATTTGCTGTTTACCGTGGTCTTACTGAAGCACTCCCCTATCACCGGTTGTTTAACTCACCGATATCAGAAGCCTCAATAGTTGGAACTGCAATTGGTTACGCAATGTGTGGTGGGCGCGTAATTCCCGAAATCATGTACTGCGACTTCCTTGGAAGATGTGGAGATGAAGTTTTTAACCAACTTCCCAAATGGCAGGCGATGAGCGGAAACGTTCTTAAAATGCCGGTTGTGTTAAGGGTTTCGGTTGGATCAAAATATGGCGCACAACACTCGCAGGACTGGACTTCTCTTGTTGCTCATATCCCGGGTTTGAAAGTTGTTTTCCCTGTTACTCCATACGATGCCAAGGGGCTTATGAATAATGCATTACAAGGCACAGACCCTGTCATCTTCTTCGAAAGTCAGCGCGTTTACGATATTGGAGAACAATTTCACAAAGGCGGCGTTCCCGAAGGTTATTACGAAATTCCTTTCGGAGAACCAGATGTGAAAAGAGAAGGGAAAGATGTGACAATCCTTACGATTGGTGCTACACTTTACCGTGCACTTGATGCAGCAAAAATTCTTGAAGAAAAATATAACCTGTCTGCCGAAGTAATTGATGCACGTTCACTAGTACCATTTAATTACGAGAAGGTGATTGCCTCAGTTAAAAAGACAGGACGCATTCTCATCTCGGGTGACGCCAATTCACGCGGATCGTTTCTGAACGAACTGGCCCGCAATATCACAGAACTTGCATTTGATTACCTCGATGCACCTCCGGTTGTTGTTGGCTCAAGAAACTGGATCACTCCGGCTTACGAACTAGAAGAGGCATTCTTTCCACAACCAGAATGGTTTATTGATGCCATTCACGAAAAGATCGTTCCATTGAAAGGACATGTTTCGGGTCAGAACTTTAGTGATCTGGAACAGATACGCAGGGCAAAACTGGGAGTATAATTTGTTAATAATCTAATGAAAAAGATGATAACATCTATTAAATCAATCCATATTGATGTTATCATCTTTTACTAAATGCGGCACGCGTAAAACTGAATATTTTTTGATCGATAAATAAAGACGTTATGAATTTCTGGAAGACCTTCCCCGTAAAGGAAGAATTGTTAAAATGGTATGAGAAGAATGGCGACGGCAAGGTGCGGCTGGTTAACGCTCATATGCATACACCTTATTCATTCAGCGCTTTTAAAGACATTTCGCAGGCATTGAATATGGCTTTAAATGAAAATGTGAAAGTCGCAGGGATTAACGATTTTTATACCACCGACGGTTATTCAGAATGGGCGGAAGTCTGCTCAGAAAGGAGAATATTCCCGCTTTTCAATATCGAATATATTAGTCTTAACCGCGATGATCAGTCTGCCGGCATTAAAGTGAACGACCCAAACAATCCGGGTCGAACCTATTTAAGCGGCAAAGGACTCGCATTCCCTGCAAAACTGGAGGAGCCTTATGCTTCAAATCTCGAATCGGTTCGTCTCGAATCAAATCTGCAGGTTCAGAAAATGTGTGATAAACTCAATGATGTTCTGGCAAACCGCAATGCTGGATTTAAACTTGATTATGAAGATATTAAATCAAAAATGACCAAGGGAATGGTGCGCGAACGCCACCTTGCCAAAGCATTACGCGAAAAAATAAACGTTCAGTTTAATGCTTCCGAAGATCAGCTCCTTTTTTATAAAACCATCTTTGGCGGGAAAGCGCTCAAATCTGATATTGGAAATTTTGCTGCGATCGAAAACGAGATTCGAGGTAATCTTCTCAAGGCAGGTGGTGCAGCCTTTATTCCCGAAAGTCCCGAGGCATTTCTTGATATGGAGGACGTTTGCCAGATCATTCTCAAATCAGGAGGAATCCCTACCTATCCATTTCTAGCCGATGACAACAATGGAAATTTCACAGAATTTGAAGCACCTAAAGAAACTGTAATCGAGATTCTTAAAAGCAGAAATATCTGCTCCGTGGAGTTTATCACCACGAGAAATAGTATTGCCGTTCTTGAAGAATATGCTTCCTATTTCAATAAAAACGGATTTGTTGTCACATTTGGTACAGAACACAATACACCGGCAATGGAGCCTGTAGAACTTTTTGCAAGGAACAATACCCCGTTGACTGAAATGCTCCTTAAAATCAACTACGAAGGGGCTTGTATCACAGCTGCACACCAGTATCTTGTCGCTAAAGAAGGAATTGGATACCTTGATAAAGAAGGCAAACCAGATCAGACAAAAAGGGAATATTTCACAACCTTGGGTAAAGCCATCATTGAATACCTGATAAAAAACTAAACATGAACACCTTGATAATTAATCGTGTCGTCCCTGCAATCAGGATGCTTGCATCGCGTGAGAAGATCATGACCGTGCGGTTCGACAATCGAAAAGAAATATTAGCCATTGATGATGAGGAAGATTTATACGACCTGAATTTCATCAAAAAGTCGGCAGGCATTCTCGTTGTCGACGAAACAACAGATCCCGAGGAGATTATCGATGATTTAAAAGTAAAAATAGCAACATGGTTCGAATCCAGAATTGTACATCCCGATTATATCTTTTTGAAAGGAATCGGATTAGTAGCCGTTGCTGAAAATACAGCTTTGCTTGATGTATTGTTTGGTACTCAAGAGGAACTTGTTGCAGATGTTTCGGGCAGGGTCCAGGATAAAATTGCCATTGTTACAGGTGGAGCACAGGGATTTGGAGGAGGTATTGCCGAATTATTGTATGCTCAAGGCGCAAATGTAGTGGTCGCCGACCTTAATGAAGAAGTAGGTCGAAAGATGGTTGAAAAGCTGAATTCTAAGAAACAGACCAATCAGGCCTTTTTTGTCAAAGTAAACGTCGTGAGTCCTGAATCTGTAGAGGAGATGATTACGGCAACCGTAAAACAGTTTGGCGGACTGGATTTAATTATCAGCAATGCCGGAATTCTTCGTGCGGGTGGCCTTGATGAAATGACTCCTGAAATATTCTCCGTAATGACGGATGTCAATTATAAAGGCTATTTTCTTTGTGCAAAATATGCGTCTGCAATTATGAAAATTCAGTCACAGTTTAGGGCTGATTATTTTGCAGATATTATTCAAATTAATTCAAAATCGGGATTGAAAGGAAGCAACCGTAATTTTGCCTATGCTGGTGGAAAATTTGGTGGAATCGGTCTTACCCAATCATTCGCCCTGGAGTTGATGCCCCACCGGATTAAAGTCAACTCGATCTGTCCTGGGAATTTCTTTGAAGGTCCACTTTGGAGTGATCCTGAAAAGGGACTGTTTGTTCAGTACCTCAAAGCAGGTAAAGTACCCGGAGCTGAAGATGTGGAAGATGTTAAAGCATTTTATGAGAAACAGGTTCCGGCGGGTAGAGGTTGTCGCGTCATCGATGTCGTAAGAGCTATTTTCTACGTGATGGAACAGGAGTACGAAACCGGGCAGGCCGTACCGGTAACTGGCGGACAGAATATGCTGAATTAAACTGGCGGCTGGCTATTAGCTATTGGCTGTTAGTGCTAAAAAGTGAAATACTACTTGTTGGGTAAAGAGTTTTAAAATAGATTAATGCGATTTGATTGATTATAAAGTCTTCAAATTTGAAAGATGCTTAGTTGAACCCTTTCAGGGTTCCATAAATAGATTATTTCTACCCCCGATTTCATCGGGGGTTATTCAGATTAAAGTCCTTCGGATTTTATCTCATGTAAACCCTGAAAGGGTATAACTTGAATAACCGCGGGTGTAACCCACGGAATAATGAATAAATGAGAGAACAACCCGGAAAGGGTTGAATCACTTTACAAACGAATAAATTCAGACAATGAAAACACGTGCAGTACGATTATACGGAAAGAAGGATTTGAGGCTCGAAGAGTTTGAGCTACCACAAATAAAGGAGAACGAAATATTGGCCAAGGTAATATGCGACAGTCTATGTATGTCCTCTTACAAAGCAGCAAGCCAGGGAGCTGATCACAAACGTATTCCCAATGATTGCGACGTGAATCCAGTCATTATTGGCCATGAGTTTGCAGGTGAATTGATGGAGATCGGATCAAAATGGAAAAACAAATTCAAGGTTGGTGATAAATTCTCTATCCAACCGGCCATTACTTATCCCGGAAGTCGGGTTGGTGTTTTAGGAGCCCCGGGTTATTCTTACAGCTTTATTGGTGGCGATGCCACTTACGTCATTATTCCGAACGAAGTGATGGAAGCCGATTGTTTACTCCCTTATACAGGCGAAGGATTTTATCCAGGCTCATTGGCTGAGCCACTTTCGTGCGTAATAGGGGCAATCCATGCCAATTATCACACTACACCCGGATCATACATCCACAAAATGGAGATTGTTGATGGTGGGAAAATGGCATTGCTGGCAGGTGTCGGACCAATGGGACTTGCCGCAATCAACTATGTACTTCATCGTGCCGACCGCAAACCATCATTGCTGATTGTCACCGATATCGACCAGATCCGACTGGATCGCGCTGCCGGATTGTATACCGTAGCTTTTGCAGCATCAAGAGGGATTGATCTGCGGTATGTTAATACTTCCAAATTCGTCAATGCAATTGAATCACTGAAGGAAATCAGCGGTGGTGAAGGATTCAATGATATTTTTGTATTTGCTCCCGTAACCCCGGTTGTCGAACAAGCCGACGCTTTGTTAGCCTTCGACGGATGTCTGAATTTCTTTGCCGGACCTTCTGATCCGAATTTCAAGGCATCCCTCAACTTCTACAATGTTCATTACGCATATACCCATATTGTGGGAACAAGCGGTGGAAATACTGCTGATATGAAAGAAGCCCTTGCTTTGATGTCAGCCGGACTCGATCCTGCAGGATTAGTTACCCATATCGGTGGAATAAATGCAGTGATTGATGCAACGCTGCATCTTCCGGAAATACCTGGTGGAAAAAAACTGATTTACAATCATATCGAAATGCCATTAACACCAATCGCCGAATTTGCACAGAAAGGAAAAACTAATCCGGTTTATTCCCGTCTGGCTGAAATTTGCGATCAATATAGTGGACTTTGGAGCACTGAAGCTGAAGCATTTCTAATGAAAAATGCGGAGAAACTTGATTAATAAAAAAACCAGCAAATACTGTTGCACCTTCGGAAAATAAATAGTTGAATTTAACCTGTAATAAAGTTATCTAACAAAAGAGGCTTTCTCTTAGGTATCGAGAAAGCCTCTTTTTTATTGACATGCGGATGATTTCAACTCACCAACACGCATAAAATTCCATTTCACTTCTGTGATAAAGTTTCTCCTTTCTTAAACCACATAAATGAACCTACATTGTAATATGAATCCTTGAGTTCGGGATTAGCTTGCAATTCTTTTTGTGTGTAAGGGAATTGAGGGACCATTACGTCATCACCCAATTGCCAGTTAGCAGGTATAAGTACCTGATTCTTACCTTTGCCCGCCGTTTGAAGTGCAATAAGTGTCCGTTTAACTTCCTCCATATTTCGACCGATGCTCATTGGATAAAAATAGATTGCTTCGATCTTGTTTTGTGGATTGATGATAAAAACACCCCGCACATCTTTGGTTGTACTGATTGGCAGATGCAACATACCATATTCTTTCGAAATAGTCAAACGATTGTCGTCAACCAATGGAAACTTGATCTTTACAGGTAATTTGTCTTTGTAAGAAGTTTCTTCCAAGGCTTTCTTCCACATATAATGCTTTACCAACGTGTCGGTCGAAATAACTACCAACTTTGTATTTAACTGTTCAAAATCATCCTGCATTTGAGCCAATGTCAAAATTTCGGAGGAGCAAACAGGTGTAAAATCACGGGGATGACTAAAAATAATTTTCCACTTTCGGCCATAGTCATCAGGAAAATGAAGAGGACCGGAAGTCGTTTCAGCAGTAAAGGAGGGAGCTTCATCACCAATCATTGGAATATTGGCACCCTTCCCTTGGGCCCATAAATAATTACCAGAGCAGAGCAAAAGCAATGCAACAAAAACTAATTTGATTTTCATAATAGCACAGATTTTTTTTACGCATTAATCAAGTAAACCGAACAAAATTTAAGGCGTATTTGGAGCTGGATTTAAAGCCCAATACCGGGTAGTATAATTTCCTAAGAATATTTTTTAATAAATCACTATTTTTATTTAGACTTATTAAGCACAAATATAACCCCTGATAGAGCAGAAAACAAGTAAAATTCTAAAAATATCTGTTATAAATAACCAACAATGTTACCTTCCTAAATAACAGTATGATGCATTTCATATTCTAAGCTTATTTAGAATCCAAAAACCTATCTAAACAAAATATAAATAAACTTCCATTTATATATTCTAAATATTATCGAAATATTTAGAATATCTTACGCAGCAGACCAGAAAGTTAGCGATCCACCTATAAAAAGGATTATCCCCTTAGATATACAATTCCTTCAGGCGATTACACCGGAGCCAATCAGTTCATCTTCTAGATACCAGGCAGCAAACTGCCCGGAGGTTATTCCACGCTGTTCCACATCAAATAACACATAGGCACCGTCACTCTTCATATAATACCGACCTTTCTCAAGCGGTTGCCGATAGCGGATCCGGAAGAGGAAATCTCGTTCATCACCATCATTCATTGCAAGATCAGGTCGAATCCAATGGATATCGTCTTTGGGAATAAACAGTCCCTGACGATATAGTCCGGGATGCTCTTTGCCTTCCCCAACATAGATAATATTGCGGACAACATCAGTTGCCAATACAAAAAGCGGTTTTTCGAACCCGCCAATATTTAATCCCTTCCGCTGACCAATCGTATAAAAGTGTGCGCCATTGTGCTCCCCAATCATCTTTCCATTCCATGGTTTATAAGGAAAAGGTGAACAAAGCTTATTGAAAAACGTTGGTTCTTTCGGAAATGTCTTCTTTTTAGACATAAAATCTGCAGAGATTTCAATCACATTTCCCTTTTTCGCAGCAAGCTTTTGCTGAAGAAAAACAGGAAGATCGACCTTACCTACAAAACAAATCCCTTGCGAATCCTTCCGTTCGGCAGTAATTAATCCTTGTTGTCGTGCAATCTCTCGCACTTCTGGTTTGAGTAAATGACCAACAGGAAACAGGGATTTAGACAGTTGCTGTTGATTGAGCTGACACAGAAAATAGCTTTGATCTTTATTCGGGTCGGTACCCGCTAGTAAACGGTAATAGCTGATTCCATTAATATCAATGGTTTCTCTCCTGCAATAATGGCCAGTCGCAACATACTTAGCACCCAATTCTATCGCTTTATCCATAAAGAGATCGAACTTTATCTCACGGTTACATAGTACATCAGGATTGGGAGTTCTCCCCTTTTCATACTCGGAAAACATATAATCGACTACGCGTTTGCGATAGAAATCAGAAAGATCAACGACATGAAACGGAATATCCAGTTTCCTGGCGATCATTTCGGCAAATGTTACGTCGTCTTCCCAAGAGCATCCCGCAGTGAGCGTTCCGGTGTTTTCCTTCCAATTAATCATAAACACACCAATCACATCATATCCCTCTTCTTTAAGAAGATAGGCAGCAACGCTTGAGTCAACACCTCCGGAAAGGCCTATAACAATTTTCTCTTTTATCATGCGGGTGCAAATTTACCGCTTTTGAATGACATTGGCCAATAACAAAATGAAAAGTAAACTGTTTGTTTAATAAAAGCAAAAATTCAAAATAAGTTAACTTTGTACGATGTTCAAACGATTCTCTCACTTTATCAATAATATTGACCGGAAGGATTACCGGCCCAAGTTTGGAGGACTCGAAATTCTCAAGTTCCTTGGGCCTGGTCTTCTTGTCACTGTTGGGTTTATTGATCCTGGAAATTGGGCATCAAATTTGGGTGCAGGTGCTCAATTTGGCTACACACTTCTCTGGATGGTCACCTTATCAACGATCATGCTGATCATGCTTCAGCACAATGTGGCGCATCTTGGGATTGCAACCGGACTTTGCCTTTCGGAGGCGACTACCAAGTATATGAAGCCCCGTTATTCAATTTCAGTGCTGGTGTCAGCAATCCTGGCTTCAATTTCAACCTCACTTGCCGAAATTTTGGGCGGTGCAATTGCATTACAAATGCTGTTTAATATTCCAATGCGGGCAGGTGCAATCCTTGTCGTCGTTTTTGTCCTTATCATGCTCTTTACAAATGGGTATCAGATGATCGAGAAATGGATTATTGCTTTTGTTTCGGTCATCGGGCTTTCGTTTTTATACGAGCTGTCGCTTGTAAATATCGATTGGGATACCGCCATCAAATCGTGGGTAACGCCAAGTTTTCCAAAAGGATCGATGGTTATAATAATGAGTGTACTGGGAGCTGTTGTAATGCCCCACAATCTTTTCCTCCACTCGGAGATTATTCAAAGCCGTCAGTGGAACCTTCAGGATGAAAAAACGATTAAAAAAAGACTGAATTACGAGTTCCTCGACACCATCATTTCAATGCTCATCGGTTGGGCGATCAACAGTGCGATGATCTTACTCGCTGCGGCAACATTTTATAAAGTCGGAACAATGGTCACTGAATTGCAACAAGCCAAGAGTCTGCTTGACCCTTTATTAGGGATTCATGCAGGGATTGTTTTCGCCGTAGCGTTGCTTTTCTCGGGGATTGCATCGACTATCACCTCCGGGATGGCAGCAGGATCAATCTTTTCCGGGATCTTTAGCGAACCTTACGATATAAAGGATAATCACTCCAGACTTGGAATCACCATCTCTTTTGTTGTTGCCTTGTTAATTATCTTTGTTATTTCGAATCCGTTCAGCGGACTGATTTATTCTCAAATGATATTGAGCATCCAACTTCCGATTACTATCTTTGTACAGGTATGGCTCACCTCTTCCGAAAAGGTGATGGGGAAATACAAAAACACCCTATTAGACAATATACTGCTCTATTCGATTGGGGGAATTGTAACAGCTTTAAATATCGCACTATTCATTAGTTTTCTTTACTAATCATTCAACCACAAATATAAAATGCCAGTTCTGAAGAAACACCATGATCCGATTGGTCAGGCCGTATGGGATTACCAGAACGGAATCACAGGAGAATCAATTGTTGTAAAAACCGATATAGCCGAAGATGAAGTGCTTTCACCATCCTATTTTTTCAGGACCTACAAAGAGATGCCAATACAGGAACAGGAGGCGCTAAAACGTTGTTCTGGTAAAATTCTCGATATTGGAGCTGGTGCCGGAGTTCATTCGCTGTGGCTTCAAGACCATGGATTT
>Ga0209585_10000117_pt1 | contig 29842 bp, 23 predicted proteins | sample NGEPerone_FD_185491 | JGI IMG/M metagenome (GOLD analysis project Ga0209585, IMG submission 185491) | Arctic peat soil microbial communities from the Barrow Environmental Observatory site, Barrow, Alaska, USA - NGEE Permafrost154B-one... | ecosystem: Environmental > Terrestrial > Soil >... | reverse complement strand
TTGTAAAGCACTTCAAGTGCTTTTATCTCCTCTGTTTTTAGTGTTACATATCTCATAATGAGATAAATGTACAACTATTATTTAATATCACCAAATAAATACGACATTATATTATTCTTATTACTTATAATCCTACTGATTCAACAATTTAAACAATTCCTTCATGTCAGGAGATAATATAACTTCTGTCCTGCGGTTTCCGGCACGCCCTTCAGCTGTTTCGTTCGATTGAACGGGGTGAAATTCACTTCTGCCTGATGAAGTGATACGGCTCGAATCAAAACCATTGTCTTTTGTCAGAATACGAACAATCGAAGTAGCCCTTGCAGTGCTGAGATCCCAGTTGTCCTTAAATAGCTGGGTTCTGATTGGGACATTATCTGTATGACCCTCAATCATCACTGTAATATTTTTGGTGCTGTTAAGAACCTGGGCCAGCGATTTAAGTGCCTCTTTTCCTTTGGGATCAACTACATCACTTCCCGATTTGAACAGTAATTTTTCTGCAAGCGAAACGTAAACCATTCCATCTTTTGTGTATACCGAAAGCTCATCCGTTTTATAATTCATCAAAGCATCTGCTATTGAATTTTTAAGCTTGGTCATTACATCTTTTTGTGATTGAATCATGTCCTGAAGTTTCTTCAGACGTTGCGCCTGATCAGCAATTGTCATTTTTGATTCAGAAGAAAGTGCCTTCAAGTCATTGTTGACCAAAGCGTTTTCGTTGAGCAAAGATGCTTTTTGATCATTCAGATCTTTTACTTTGTCATTACAGTCATTCAATTGCCCGTGTGTTTTGGTACTGTCGATCTGCAACATGTTAACCTTGGCTTCCGAAGCTTTGAATTTTTTAGTTGCTACACATGAAGTAAATAACATGCTAATAACCAATGATGAGAATGCTAAAAAGTGAAATGTTTTTTTCATTGTGACTTTTATAAGTGAAAATTATTTGGCAAAGTTGAGACGCTTTGAGTTGAAATGTGTTACACAACTTTTTAATTAAATTACATGATTCACACATTGCAAAGTTGGAAAATTGAAACGCCCGGCTTCTCTCTTTTTTCCTTGCACCCTTCTCACTTAACTATCTGAATAGAATAAGCGTTTGGGATTATTTTTTGTCCATGTGTGTGCGCATATACCTTCGTAAACTCAGCGCCAAAATAGAGTATGATGGCTGAATAATATACCCATATAAGAATTAAAATAACGGAACCCGCGGCACCATAAGCTGAAGCTATGTTGTAACTGCCAAGGTAAAAACCTATTGCAAATTTGCCAATCATGAAAAGAATAGCCGTGAAAGAGGCCCCAACAATGCAATCACGAAGTGCTATTTTTCCATCCGGTAATGTTTTGAATATGATAACAAATAATAGTGTGATGATGAGGAATATAACTCCTGTATTAATTGTATAAAATAGAAATACGTAATCCTGGGGAAATAGGATTGCCAATCGCTTACTGAGAACATCGACTAAAGAATTTACGATTAATCCCACCAAAAGTATAAATCCAACAGAGCCAATCATCGAAAACGACATTAAGCGATTATACAAGTACTTTATTAAACCACGTTTGGGTTTTGCCTTAATCCCCCAGATATAATTGATAGAGTCCTGAATTTCAGCAAATACACCCGAAGCCCCAATCAATAAAACAATGATTCCAAGCGACTGGGCAAAAGAATTGCTATTTGAAAGTTCTACATTTTTTATTGTCTCTTGAATTTGGAGTGCAGCGTCGTTTCCTACGAGACCATTTATCTGTCCGAAAATCTCACCCCTTACCGCATTCGCACCAAAAAACTTTCCACTTAACGACATGATTATAATTAACAAAGGGGGTAATGAGAATACAGTGTAGTAAGATAGTGCTGCACTGAGTTTTATTCCATTGTCTTCTATAAATCCATTGAAGGTCTCTTTAAGGAGGTATCCAATTTTCTTTATTGCAGCTGGTATTTGCATCACATGAATTATTAAGTTTTTAATTTTACTGATATGTCACTGTTCCCGGCTTTCCGATTTCGAAATCCCTGAAACCGAAATCAGTTGTTTGATAGGAATTTGTTTTAAAAATGTTTTGCCCATTTCCCGGTATTACCGGATAAAATGTAATTGATATTTGAAATGCATTAAAAACCAGGTTTTCATTTTTAATTAGAACACCTAATCCAATTTGCGAATACACTTTGCTGTTTCTAAACCCGGATGAGGAATTACCCAACATGCCAAGTGAATAGGTAACAAAGGGACCAAAATGGAATCCAAAAAAATTCCATGGGGCATACGATTGCGTTTGCACTGTAAACAATAGGCGGCTGGTTCCCGACAATCCTAAACTATTAAATCCATCCAAACCGTAGCCTTCATTAATTGTCAAGCTATCGTATGATAACCTGTTTAAGCCTATTGTTATCTGCGGTTTAACAAATTGCCGGAACTTCCATCTCCCGATTTCTTTCAATCCCGTAAAATATACCATGCCTACCGAAAGAACACCCTGCTCTGGTTTTGATCCCCTAAAAAAAGTTCCATATTCGATAGTTGAGGCCAGGTAACCCAATGAATTATAATTGCCTATCGAAACACGTGCACCTAAGTATAGCCTGCCGGAACTATTTTTTACCTGGTATCCACCTGTCAAATTGAAAACTTTTCCAATTGGAACATCTTCTGTAATCCCAAATCTAAAAATATAATTATCCTTAACATATCTTCGTGCTGAAATACCGACGCTTGCAAGGTAAAATTCTTCGCTGGAAAATATATGCAGAGGATCAATCAGTAGTGTTGGCTTTTCGAGGTATCGGATTTTTAAAAAACGAGCAGCAGAAATAAAATTGGTTGTACGACCATATTCTGAATTATCTTTAAAGATCCGGATGGCACTTCCACCCCAAAAATCCTGGATATTAAACCTAAACCGCTGCGGAATAAAAAGTGAATCGGTTGACCGAATTGAATCTAAGCGAAACTGTTGCGAAAGATAGGCTCCAGCGGCCCACCTGGCAAAAGGTGAAAAAAACGGACGGTCAATTGATAAACCCCTGTTGAAATTTTTATCTCCTAAAATATCGAAGTGCACATTTGTGCGGATGTAGGTATTCCTGATATTCGGGATCGTATAGTTAGTATTCAGATAATTGCTATGTTCATTATAATTCCGTGTATAGATATTTCGGAATTCATGCCCCATTCCTAAAAAGTTTTTATCGGCTAAATCAATCGTGATACCCGAAGTAGATGCCGAACCACCGGGTATAATGCTCCAGATATCTAATACCCGAATAAAAATATCTACAGAATCGGAGTTTGCGGTTGTAGATTTAACGTAAAATGAAACATCCTGAATATATTCCATCGTACGTACCAATCGCTCAGATTCCCTGACAAGTAACGAATCGAATACCTGGTTTTGACTGATCAAAAGCAGGTTTCGAATTGCGATCGGTAAAGACTTCACATGCAGGCTGTTACCTGTTTTAGTGATGAAATTTTGTTTTGCCTCAATCGTGTCTCTTATTGAAAAACCAAACGGATCGAGTGTTTTAATGTTAATATGTCTGATTGTTTTCCCTTCAAAGGCACTATAAGACTTGTATATTAGTCTTTTCTGAGGATTTCTCTTAGCCTGTGAAGATGTTGGTACCGGTTTGAATAGTATTCCATACACAAACTTGTTGAACTTGCTTCGCTTGGAATAGGTTTCAATTTTCTTATAAAGGCGTACTGAATCTTTATTGACAGGAACTTGCTGAGCATTTGCAAAATCAATCAATGAGACATAAACAAACAAACAGAGAAATATAATTTTGAAACAATTTATCATCGGACATTTTGAATATTTTGATGTCGTCTTTTTGGAACTTTTTGTTGTATCATTATAAAATCACCACCTTCTATTACCTCTATTTAATGAACGGAGTAAGAAAGCGATTAAATTCTTCGGGTTGTTCAAGATTAGAAAGATGCGCCGCATTATCAATGCTGTGGAGTTGTGAATTTGCAATATTCTGGTTTAAAAACTCTGACTGTGACATTGGGGTTATCGTATCTTCTTCGCCGCAAAGGATTAATACCGGAATCAGTATTTCATTCAATGTTGAACACATTTCAGAGCGTTCAGCCAGAGCACTTAATGTTCCAGTAATTGTTATGGGTGATGTTGAAAGGATGATATCTTTTATTCTTTCAACAAGCTCCTTTTTAGTATCCAATGACTCCGGACAAAAAATATTTTGGACAAATGCCTCCGTAAAGTCTCTTAATCCTTCGGCATTAATCTGATCGATCGTTTTATACCGTTTTTCTTTCCCTTCCGTTGAATCGGCAATACATTGTGTATCGCTCAGTATAATTGCTTCAAATCTTTCAGGATAACGGTTTACAGCATTCAATAAAATATAACCACCCATCGATAAACCACATGCAACCGCTTTACTGATCTGCAATACATCCATCAGCTCAATTAAATCGTCTGCAAATATACTTATGCTCATATTTTCTTCCCCTGCAGTTGATTTGCCGAATCCCCGAATGTCGTAGGCAAGTACGCGATGCGTATGTTTTAAAAATTCAATTTGGGGCTGCCACGATGATTTGTCAAATGGAAATCCATGAATGAATATTATTGGAATATTTCCTGTTCCAAAATCATCACAACAAATTGTAACCCCTTTCAGATTTATATTGATATCCTTTCCTTGCAAGTGAATCGTTTCCATGTCATTTGTTTTACTTGTTGTCTGTGAAATAATTATTTCTCGTCAATTACTTTTGGTTCTGAACTTTTTTGTTCTTCCGCTTCAATACGCTTTCTTTCCTCTTCCTTAGCTTTCTTCTTAAAATATCCCCTAAAAAGAAAATTGTGTTTGAGTGCCTCCATGTTTTCATCCAATCCCTTAGAACTTCTCTTAAGATTCAGGATGGTATTATCTATATTTTGCGAAGTGACAGTATCACGTAATAAACGGCCGAGTGTACCATTTCCACTGTTAATGTTCACCATAATATCTTCGAGCTGTTTCGTCGAAGCCTGTGCGTTATATGCTATAGCCTGAACACTCTTCATGATTTCAGATATATCATCTTTCGTTGCCACCATGGTTTCTTTCATTTCACTGGAGGTATTCTGAAAATTCCCGATGGTCCGATTAATATTTTCTGCAATAATAGTGTCATGTATTAACCGGCCAAGTGTGCCACGACCGCTGTTTATTTTAATCATAACCTCTGCAAGTTGCTTCGTAATAATCTCGGTGTGACCTGCAGTCACTTGCAAACTCGCAATGATAGCGTCTGTTTCAACGGGTTCGATTGATGAAAGCAATTTATCATCCTCGGCTAAAGGTGCATCTGCACTTCCTTGCGAAATAATTAATAACCGATCGCCAATAAGTCCTTCAGAACCAACTGAAACTTTACTGTCCGATTTAATAAACTGCTTAATTTCTTTCCTAATCGACATATCTACAATAACAGTAGATCCGTTTATAATGCTAATCCTGTCTACAGTTCCTACATTAATTCCTGAGAAACGAATATTATTTCCCACCTGCAATCCGCTGACATTGAAAAAAGTTGTAGAAAGTTTAAATACCGGATTAAACAGATTTTTTTGTTTCCCGATAATAAATACGGCAATTACAAACAGAGCCAATCCAACTGCAACAAATAGCCCTAGTCGTATTTTAAAGTTTTGAGAATGGTTCTCCATTATTTTTTAATTTAACTGTAATTAATTCCAAGGCTTCGACTTCACTCTATAACCTTAAAATACCTTGAGAAGAGTCGAATTGTGATTACTTAAAAAATGATTTTATTTGCACATCATCAGACCTTTCGAATTCATCTAGATTTCCCTCAAGATAAACCTCACCGTCTTTCAACATTATAACACGGTCGGCAGTAGCTCTGACACATTCCATATCATGCGTGATGATGATGGAAGAAGTCTTATATTTTTTCTGAACATCATTGATGAGAGCACTAATTTCATCTGAAGTTACAGGATCCAGCCCGGTTGTAGGCTCATCATAGAGCATTATCATTGGATCGACAACAATGGTGCGGGCCAGGCTGATTCGTTTACGCATACCACCAGAGAGTTGAGAAGGCATTTTATTTAGTGCGTCAGATAAACCTACATTTTCCAAAACCTCTTTAATTTTTTCATCCATCTCTTTTTTAGAAAGATTCTTCCGTAATCTTTTCAATGGGAATTCCAGATTTTCCTTTACTGTCATTGAATCATACAATGCACCGCTCTGAAAAAGAAAACCAATTTTCTGTCGTAATTCACCTAATCCATCACTGCCTAATTTATTCACATCTTCGCCTTGCACTTTTATAATTCCATTGTCTGCATTTAATAAACGAACAATACATTTGATCAGAACAGATTTTCCCGAGCCAGATTTTCCAAGCACTACCAGGTTTTCACCTTTAAAAAGTTGTAAATTCACACCTTTTAATACCGACTGTTTTCCAAATGATTTCTGAAGGTTATTTATTTCGATAACCGCTTCCCTGGTTATCGAACCAATTAAAGCTGTACCTGAATTTTCTGTTTGACCTGCGTTCATAGTATGAGCATATCTGTAATTTGTACTGCAATCACATCAACAATCAGCACCAGAAGCGATGCCAATACCACTGCTGAATTTGCAGCAATACCCACGCTTTCAGTTCCACGCCCGGCATTGTATCCTTTATAACATCCAACAACGCCGATTACAGCCCCGAAAAAGAATGTTTTTATTACTGCCGGCATAAGATCGGCAAACCCGACATGGCTAAATGCCTGCGCGAAAAACAATGAGAGCGTTACATCACCTTTTATATTAGCTCCTGCCCAGCTTCCCAATATACCAAGTGCATCTGCATATAAAACCAATAACGGGACCATAAGTATTGCGGCCAAAACCCTCGTAACAACAAGAAATTTTATAGGGTTGGTGGACGATACTTCCATTGCTTCAATTTGTTCGGTCACCTTCATGGAACCTAATTCTGCACCCATACCAGAACCAATCTTACCAGCACATATTAAAGCTGTTATAACCGGACCCATTTCCCTGATAAGCGATACTGCAACCATTCCCGGAAGCATTGAAACTGCTCCGAAATCTACCAGCACCGGCCGCGACTGAAGCGTAAGAACCATTCCCATAATGGCACCTGTGACCGATATAAGCGGCAATGTTTTATATCCGATTTTATAGCACTGGTGCAAGAATTCTTTAAATTCAAAATCGCGCGAAAAGGTTTCTTTTGTCACGCGACTTAAAAACAAAATAACATCTGCAAAATCTGTTAAAAAGGTACTTGCCTCTTCCGTTTTTGCAATCGTTTTTTCGCTTATCTTAATGGTCCACTCCTTTGCCTTGTGAAGGTTCGGAATTTTTTTTATTGCCGGTGTAGTCTTATTCATCAGTAGATAAATTGTTTTCATTTGGCTAATGGAACGCACATATTATCTTCGCGATTGCAAATCGAAGAATCATGTGTGTTTCATGATGAGACATATGAATTCGTATCAGTATGGTATTAATTTAAAAAGGCACCGTTCAGCGAATGCCGATAAACGATGACTTCTTAAATGTCGCGATGAGAAATATTTTCTAAATCAGATCTTAATATTACACACCATAAAAAGAGAAATTAAAGACCTTCAATAAGCTTCCGCAATTCCTCTTTTGTTTTACCAAGCGTCTTTTGAAGTCTTCCAAACATCTCGTCTTTCTTGCCTTCTTCAAACATGAGATCATTATCCGTTAAGACGGCAAACTGCTGTTTTAATTTGCCTTTCTGCTCATTCCAATTTCCTTTTAATTCTGTAGAGTTCATCTTTATTGATTCTAGTCGTGAAAAATTTCATTACAAAGATGTCCCTCATATTGTTAAAAAACATTACACAATTACCTGAAAGTGTTACATCATTCACACATTCAAAAAAAAGCTGCCTAATTTCTTAGACAGCCCTTCTTTTAAATATTGAGGTGAATGTTATTCTATAACCAGAATTTCTGTTCTGCGATTGGCAGCATGTTCATCCTCTGTACATGGAACACCATCTGCACACTTATTAACCAGTTGCGTTTCACCGTATGCATTAGCACTAACACGTGAAACAACGATCCCTTTTGCGCCCAGGTAATCGATCACTGATTTACCTCGCTTTTCAGAAAGTTTCATATTGTAGCTTTCAGGACCTCTTGAGTCGGTATGCGATTTAACCTCGATCCTAACCGTTGGGTATTCATTCATACCCTTGGCCAATATATCAAGATCAGCTGTTGCGCGATCATCAAGATCCCATTTGTCAAATTCGAAGTATACCTTGTACACATTACCAATCACAGATGGCTTAACAACCACTACTGGTGCTGGCTCTGGTTTTGGTTCCGGCTTTGGTTCCGGTTTCGCGATAGCTTCCGGTATTGGAGTAACTATTGGTGCTTCAATTTTATGTCCGCGTCCTAATTTAAGGGCAATACCCGCTCTTACTGTGGTTACATTCAACGATTCTATTGTTCGTGGATCCTGACCAAAATAGGGTTGGAAAGATACAAATGGTGACAATACAAATTGTGTATGCTTACTTTGCGATGAGAGGAAGATATCATAACCTGCTCCGATTTGCATCGAGATCAGATTATCATGTATATTGCTGAAATCACCTTTTACATCTGCAGGAGCAACTTGTCCGGGAACATCAGGATTAACTCCTTGTTTGTAGGTGAAGCCCTTGTTCAGATTGAAAGCAAAGCGGGGACCGGCATACAAATAGAAATTGGATTTGAAGGGGGCCAGACGCAAACTTGGTTCAACCGTAATGTAGCTAAGATCAGTGTTCAGATCAGCAGGACAATTACATGGTGTCATTACCTCTTTGAACTTACCGCCGCGGTTATCATATCCGGCCTGTAACATGAATCCCAATCTTGTGTCAGGACGATGAAACTCGATCAATGGTGCGACATATAGTCCAACTCCATTTCCCTTGTGAAAAGCAGAAGGAACGGTAAGATCTGAATTCAGTTCCTGGGTGGTTCCATTGTAGAAATTGAAATTGGCTCCACCGGCTACACCAAAATACCATGATGGCCGTGTGAACTGAACCTCCTGTGCCTGAAGTGAAGACTGAATGCTGGTCAAGACCAATGCGCATCCGACAAGGCCTTTAAGAGCCAGTCTGTAAGGAGACCACGCAGCGCGTGATCCCTTTTTTAAATTTGAAATTGATTTCATATTATTGTATGATTTATAAATTATCGCTTCTTTTATTGAGGATCAGTAACAGTATTGGCATCTAAAGTAACAGATGTCTGCGCTAGTAATTTACCATTTACAGTTGTACCTGTGTTCAATGAAATCAGTGATTTACATAGGATATTTCCGCTAAAATTAACATAGGTACCAAGAGCCGCCTTTGCGCCTGCAACTACCCAGAAAATGTTTTTTGCTTTTGCACCATTTTGTAATGTGATGATACTATTGTCTCCTACTGTAAGGTCACCGGCAATCTGGAATATAAATGTTGCGCATTCATCGCCACCTCCATCTAAGATGATACCAGTTGTCACACTAACATTTGAACTCCATTTATAGATACCTTTAGTTAATGTTTGACCATTAAGATTACCAGCCATGTATTCATTAGTTGGTGCCGGAATCAATAAACCATTTGCTGCAGTATAGGCAGTTTGCATGTTATCAATTGCCGTGGTCAGAAGAGTAGGAGTCGGAGCATTATAGTCCGGAGCATAAATTTTACCCGTCACTAATGCCGAAATGGAATATGGACTTGCAGCCGTTAGAATTAAATCCCATCCCGTTATTCCGGTAGATGTTATTGGTGATACTCCCATATTACCTGTAACATGAGTTGTACCTGTTGTAGAGATTCCTGCTTTTGACAGAATAACATAACCACCAGCTAATCCAAGGTCTACTACCGTAGGACAATTAACAAGGGGTATCAAAGTAAAGTTTGCGGTTACGTTCTTATTCGCATTCATTAGAACAGTTGCCGGGCTTACAGAACCTGTAGCATCACCGCTCCATGAAGAAAATTCATATCCTGAATTTGGCGTTGCAGTAAGTTGTACTGTAGCACCATTGGCGTAACTTAATAAATTTGGATTTTTTACAACTGTTCCATTGACAGCAGTTACATTTAATGTGAAAGTACCTGCAACTATTGCGGTGAAGTTCGCGGTAATGTTTTTATTCGCATTCATCGTAACAGTCAATGGGCTTGCAGATCCTGTTGCATCGCCGGTCCATGATGTAAATACATAACCAGTTGCCGCGGTTGCAGTAAGCTGTACCGTAGTTCCACTAATATAAGTCGGAGTATTCGGAAGTTTCACAACAGTTCCGTTGACAGAAGTTACATTTAATGTGAAAGGACCGCCAACAATTGCTGTGAAATTTGCTGTGACGTTCTTATTCGCATTCATCGTAACTGACAATGGATTTGTTGAACCTGTAGCATCTCCACTCCAAGATGTAAATGCATAACCTGTTGCGGGAGTTGCAGTAAGTGTTACAATCGCACCGCTGTTATAAGTTGGCTGATTTGGTGTTTTTGCAACTGTACCATTAACGGCAGTTACACCTAATGTATAAGCGCTAATCGAAAAATTGGCAACCAACGTTTTATTTCCTGCCATATTTAACTGGTAGCTTGCACTTGACGAAACGACTGTTACACCTTCTGTCCAGTTAGTAAATGTATAACCAAGACTCGGAACTGCAGTTAATGTAACGGAAGAGCCCTGCGCAAACGTTCCGCCTCCTGTTACGTTACCTCCCAATATTGGAAGTGCAGATACAGTTATCTGGGGAATTGTTGTGAAAGACCATTCATAGTTAGCAGCCATTGGCGTACCTAATGTATTCTTAGCCGCCGTTGTGATGGTAGTTGTATAAACCGTGAAAGGCGTCAGCGCAACTTCAGGAGTAAAAGATGCAGTGGTCGTCGTAAACGAATATTTTCCGGGAACGATTGTAGTCCCTTGTTTTACGGTAACAGTTGCTGCAGGTGCTTTTAGCGTCAATGTATCCATTGGCACACTAAAAGTTGCAACGATAACTTTATCAAGAAGTACGTCAACAGCGTTATTAATCGGGTCGGCGCTCACAGTAGGTGAAACATCAGTACTGAACGACCATACATAATCAACTTGCAATGCATTACCCATTAAATCCTTAACCCCAGCCTTGATTGTACCTGTGTATGTCGTATTGGGTGCGAGCGGACTCGTAGGTGTAAAGAACACTGTCATACCACTAAATACTACCGTACCGGCAACCGTGGTTGCCGCCTTTGTACCAGCGATAGTGGTTGTGCCTGATAAAGTAACGTTATCCTGCGTGAACATTGCAGGATCCATCTTTTCATTGAAGGTTGCAGAAATTACCTGGTTAAGAGGTACGCCAACCGCTTCGTCAGCGGGGATTGTGGATACCACCTCCGGGCACACGCCTACCTTTGCCTGGTAGTCGTCCTTTTTACAGCCACTCATCAAAGCAACCGATACTATAATAAGGGCTGCAAATAGTTGTCTCATATTCATTTTTTTTGATTAAATAATTAAAGTTTTTTCTTCGAAGTAAAAGTAAGCCTGCGTATTAATTAAAGTGTTATATAATTTAGAAGAAGAGTTACATGATTCACACATATTTAATTATTTTAAGGTTTTGTCACACAAAAAAGAGAGGTCACCAAATGGCAACCCCTCTTCAATCAAAAACTAAACTTCAACTAAATAAGGTTAATTTTTATAAATACTATTCTACAACCAGAATTTCTGTTCTCCGATTGGCAGCATGTTCATCCTCTGTACATGGAACACCATCTGCACACTTATTAACCAGTTGCGTTTCACCGTATGCATTTGCACTAACACGTGAAACAATGATTCCTTTTGCGCCCAGGTAATCGATCACTGATTTACCTCGTTTTTCAGAAAGTTTCATATTGTAGCTTTCAGGACCTCTTGAGTCGGTATGAGATTTAACCTCGATCCTAACCGTTGGGTATTCATTCATGCCTTTAGCCAGAATATCAAGATCAGCTGTTGCACGGGCATCAAGATCCCATTTGTCAAATTCGAAATATACCTTATAAACATTTCCAATGATTGCTGGTTTTACCACCACTACTGGTTCCGGTTTTGGCTCTGGTTTTGGTTCCGGCTTTGGCTCTGGTTTTGCCTCGGGAATTGGTTCCACAACGATTGGCGCCGCAATTTTATGACCACGTCCTAGTTTAAGTGCGATACCAGCTCTTACGGTCGTCACATTCAACGATTCAATTGTTCGTGGATCCTGACCAAAATAGGGTTGGAAAGCTACAAATGGTGACAATACGAATTGTGTATGTTTACTCTGCGATGAGAGGAAGATATCGTATCCTGCTCCGATTTGCATCGAGATCAGGTTATCATGTATATTGCTGAAATCACCTTTTACATCTGCAGGTGCAACTTGCCCAACAACATCTGGATTCACTCCTTGTTTGTAGGTGAAGCCCTTGTTCAGATTGAAAGCGAAGCGGGGTCCGGCATACAAATAGAAATTAGATTTGAACGGCGCCAGGCGCAAACTTGGTTCAACTGTAATATAGCTAAGATCAGTGTTCAGATCGGCAGGACAATTACATGGTGTCATTACTTCTTTGAACTTACCACCGCGGTTATCATATCCGGCCTGTAACATGAATCCTAATCTTGTATCAGGACGATGAAACTCGATCAATGGCGCAACATACAGTCCAACTCCATTACCCTTGTGAAAAGCGGAAGGAACGCTAAGATCTGAATTCAGTTCCTGTGTGGTTCCATTGTAGAAATTGAAATTTGCACCACCGGCTACACCGAAATACCATGATGGCCGGGTGAACTGAACCTCCTGCGCCTGAAGTGAAGACTGAATGCTCGTCAATACGATTGCGCATCCGATAAGACCTTTCAAAGCGAGTCTAAAAGGAGACCACGCAGCGCGTGATCCCTTTTTTAAATTTGAAATTGATTTCATTTTTATTATGAGTTATGGTTTTGTGATTATACTTGAATCTATTGTTACTGCTGCAACACGGGTCAATGCTCTGCCATACAATGTTGCGCCGGTAGTTAATGTGATCGCCTGGTCAGCCAGGATATTTCCGTAAAAGATCGAGTTTGTTCCTAGTGTTGCGGAAGTACCTACCGACCAATAGATGTTTTTCGCTTGTGCGCCACCTGCCAAAACAATACTGGTACCTGCATCGGTAACAAAAGTAGAACCCACTTTGAATATCCATACTGCATTGGCATCGCCTCCTGCATCAAGTGTTAGGATCGCATTTGATCCTGTTCCGGAGATACCACTCGTTGAAGAATTAACGTAGAGACCAGGGACAAGCGTAAGTCCGCCAAGCTGGCCAGCCAATGAGATCGCATCCAAAGATCTGGCCTGACCATCGTTATAAGCAGTTGTCAGATCAATTTTTGCCTGACCAACAATTGGATCAGCAGTCATATAAAGAGTACCATTTACATTCCCGGCAAGAAGCCCGTCAATTGTAGCGGTAGGAAAAGAACCAACATCACCAATAATACGAGTAGTAACACCGGTGTTGGAGACACCTGATCCACCAAGAACAGCAAAGTCACCGGCAGATCCCAGATCTATATTAAGAGGACCAGCGTGAACTGCCGCTGTAAAGTTGGCGGTTATATTCTTATTTCCGTTCATTGTAACGGTTACAGGACTTGCAGAACCAATGGCATCACCACTCCATGAGGTAAATTCAAAACCAGTTGCTGGTGTTGCAGTAAGTTGTACCGTTGCTCCGTTGGCGTAGCTTATTAAATTCGGATTTTTTACAACTGTTCCGTTGACAGCAGTTACATTTAATGTGAAGGTACCTGCAACAATTGCGGTAAAGTTTGCGGTGATGTTCTTGTTCGCATTCATCGTAACTGTTAATGGGCTTGCAGTTCCTGTTGCATCACCACTCCATGAGGTAAATACAAAACCGGTTGCCGGGGTTGCAGTAAGCTGTACGGTAGCTCCACTATTGTAAGTTGCGGTATTCGGAAGTTTTACAACTGTTCCGTTAACCGCTGTTGTATTTAATGTGAAAGTGCTTGTTCCTGTTGCAAAGTTCGCAACCAGGGTTTTATTACCGGCCATATTTAGCGGATAACTTGCATTTGTTGAAACAACTGTTACGCCTTCTGTCCAGTTGGTAAAAGAATAACCAAGATTCGGAACTGCAGTTGCTGTAACTGATGATCCCTGGGCAAAAGTTCCACCTCCTGCTACTGTTCCTCCCAATACCGGAAGTGCAGATACAGTGATTTGTGGAATGGTTGTGAAAGACCATGCATAGTCAGTCGCCAATGGTGTTCCTAATGCATTCTTAGCTGCCGTTGTTATTGTAAGTGTATAAACCGTAAAAGGAGAAAGTGCGATTGCCGGTGTAAAAGTTGCCGTAGTGGTTGTAAACGAATATTTTCCGGGAACAATTGTTGTTCCTTGTTTAACGGTAACGGTTGTTGCTGGTGCTTTAAGTGTCAATGTATCCATTGGCACACTAAAAGTTGCAACGATAACTTTATCAAGGAGTACGTCAACAGCGTTATTAATCGGGTCTGCAGTTACTGCAGGCGCAACATCTGTACTGAACGACCATACATGATCGACCTGTAAGGCATTTCCCATTAAATCCTTAACGCCAGCCTTGATTGTACCGGTGTAGGTCGTATTGGGCGCAAGGGGAGTGGCAGGGGTAAAAGATGCAGTCATTCCACTAAAAGTAACAGCTCCGGTAACAACAGATGCCGCTTTTGTACCAGCGATAGTTGTTGTTCCCGATAAAGTAAATGTTTCCTGTGTGAACGCTGCAGGAACCATCTCTTCGTTGAAGGTTGCCGAAACAACCTGACTAAGGGGTACGGCAACCGCCTTATCTGCGGGTATAGTCGATACCACAACCGGGCATACGCCGACCGTTGCCTTGTAGTCGTCCTTTTTGCACCCGCTCATTAAAACAACCGATGCTATTGTAAGGGTTGCCAATAATTTGCTTATTTTCATATTACTGATTAAATAATTAAAGTTTTTCTTCGGTGTAAAAGTAGACCGCTCATTAATGAAAGTGTTATATAATTTAGTAGAAGAGTTACATGATTCACATGTTTTTAACTATTTTATAATTTTATCACAAATAAAAAGAGGTCACCAATTGGCAACCTCTCCTCAATCAAAAACTAAACTTCAACTAAATAAGGTTAATTTTTATAAATACTATTCTACTACCAGAATTTCTGTTCTACGATTGGCAGCATGTTCAGCCTCAGTACATGGAACACCATCTGCACATTTATTAACCAGTTGCGTTTCGCCATAAGCATTCGCGCTTACCCTTGAAACAACGATCCCTTTTGCGGCCAGGTAATCGATCACTGATTTACCTCGCTTTTCAGAAAGTTTCATATTGTAGCTTTCTGGTCCTCTTGAGTCGGTATGCGATTTAACCTCGATCCTAACCGTTGGGTATTCTTTCATTCCATTAGCCAATATATCAAGATCAGCTGTTGCGCGATCATCAAGATCCCATTTGTCAAATTCGAAGTATACCTTGTACACATTACCAATCACAGATGGCTTAACAACCACTACTGGTGCTGGCTCTGGTTTTGGTTCCGGCTTTGGTTCCGGTTTCGCGATAGCTTCCGGTATTGGAGTAACTATTGGTGCTTCAATTTTATGTCCGCGTCCTAATTTAAGGGCAATACCCGCTCTTACTGTGGTTACATTCAACGATTCTATTGTTCGTGGATCCTGACCAAAATAGGGTTGGAAAGATACAAATGGTGACAATACAAATTGTGTATGCTTACTTTGCGATGAGAGGAAGATATCATAACCTGCTCCGATTTGCATCGAGATCAGATTATCATGTATATTGCTGAAATCACCTTTTACATCTGCAGGAGCAACTTGTCCGGGAACATCAGGATTAACTCCTTGTTTGTAGGTGAAGCCCTTGTTCAGATTGAAAGCAAAGCGGGGACCGGCATACAAATAGAAATTGGATTTGAAGGGGGCCAGACGCAAACTTGGTTCAACCGTAATGTAGCTAAGATCAGTGTTCAGATCAGCAGGACAATTACATGGTGTCATTACCTCTTTGAACTTACCGCCGCGGTTATCATATCCGGCCTGTAACATGAATCCCAATCTTGTGTCAGGACGATGAAACTCGATCAATGGTGCGACATATAGTCCAACTCCATTTCCCTTGTGAAAAGCAGAAGGAACGGTAAGATCTGAATTCAGTTCCTGGGTGGTTCCATTGTAGAAATTGAAATTGGCTCCACCGGCTACACCAAAATACCATGATGGCCGTGTGAACTGAACCTCCTGTGCCTGAAGTGAAGACTGAATGCTGGTCAAGACCAATGCGCATCCGACAAGGCCTTTAAGAGCCAGTCTAAAAGGAGACCACGCAGCGCGTGATCCCTTTTTTATATTTGTAATTGATTTCATACTATATTAATTTGTTTTTTTAATGGCTATATGGAATTCGCATGAAGTTAATATTCATTCCGATTTGTGATCTTTGAATCATGCTCATTTCATATTATTTTAAAACTTATGGTTTGTTGATTGTGTTTGTACCAGTCATTACGACAGCACCATTTTGAGCCAACATTCTGCCTGTTGCAACTGCTCCTGTATTCATTGTTATGGATTGCAATGCCAATACGTTTCCGTAGAATGTCGTATAGTCACCGATAGTTGCTGAACTACCTGTCTGCCAGAAAATATTCTTTGCCTGGGCTCCTCCGGTAAGAACAATACTTCCGCCTGCTCCACCAACTGTGGTAAAGGCAGATGCAATCTGGAAGATCCATGTAGCATTTGGATCACCCTGACCATCAAGTGTCAGGTTACCATTCTGTATTAACAGTGTAGAGGTTGATTTATATATACCCGGGGCAAGTGTTAAACCTCCCTGATCACCTGATACAGTAGCTGGTGCAGGAGAAGTTGCTCCTTCAGCGAAAAGATATGCGGCAACCAGGTCAAGTTTAGCCTGATTCAGCAATGCAGGAGTACCAGCAGGAACAAGATCATCAGCACAAAGAATTACTCCACCTACGACTGTTGCCGGTGGGAATCCCGTAACAGAAGAACGAAACCCTGGATAAATTCCAACATCCTGATTATTAATTACACTAAAACCTGCGTTATTGCTGATTCCTACACCTGCGAGAATACCAAAATCACCAGCTGATTTCAGATCAACTATTGGTGCAACAACTAAAGATGCATGAGTTGTAAAGCTCCAAACATAGTCACTTGCAATTGATACACCCGTCAAATTCTTAGCCAGGGTTGTAACGGTAGCCGTATAAAGTGTACTTGGTAAAAGATTGGCAGTAGGCGTAAAGCTTGCAATTTTTCCAAGATAATTTACGGTTCCTAAAACGGATGTTACACCAGCCTTTAATGTAAAGGAGGTTGTTGTAATCGTTAAAGGATCCATCGTTACATTGAATGTTGCACCAATCACTTTATTAAGAGGAACATCAATTGCATTATTCAACGGATCAGTTGAAATTACTTCAGGAATCGTACTGGCATTTGTGGTAAATGACCATACCTTGTTTACTGCCAGCGAAGCGCCTGCCAAACTCTTGGCTCCGGTTGTAATTGTAGCTGTATATACAAGACCTGGTAAAAGATCAACTGTAGGATTAAATGATGCCGTTATTCCTGCATATGAGACAGCACCTGCAACAGCGGTTGCCCCTTGTTTTAAGGTAAATGTTGTCCCGGTAATGGACAATCTATCCATCGCCATGTCAAAGTTTGCAGTAACTGTTTTTCCAGTAATTACATTAATGGCATTATCCAATGGATCGGTTAGAATCACAGTCGGAGGAACTAAAGCTTCAGTAGTAAATGACCAAACATGATCAATGGCAAGCCCAATACCTGCAACATTCTTGGCATCAGTTGTAATCGTTGCAGTATAAATAGTGTTTGGTAACAGCGCAGTCATCGTTGGATTAAACGATGCTGTTGTTCCGGAGTATGTAACCGCACCAACTACAGGGGTTGTACCTTGTTTTACGGTAAACGTTGTACCGGTAAGGGTCAATGGATCCATTGCAACACTAAAGTTTGCTGTAACTGTTTTAGTTAAGATGACGCCTGTAGCATTGTTTATCGGATCGGTTAAAGTTACAGTAGGAGCAATGCCTGTGGTGAATGACCATACATAGTCACTAACCAATGGAAGGCCTGCAACATTTTTAACTGCGGTGGTAATGGTTGCTGTATAAACAGTATTAGGTATAAATCCAATGGTAGGCGTAAATACAGCAGTTGATCCACTATATGTTACTGCACCTGCAATGGCTGATGTTCCCATTTTCAAATTAAAGGTTGTTGTGGAGAAGGTCAGCGGATCCATTGGTACACTAAATGTTGCAGCGACTGCTTTGGTAAGCGAAATGCCAATTGCATTATTTAATGGGTCTGTTGAAATAACAGTAGGTGAAGTCCCGGTACTAAATGTCCATACATAGTCAGTTGCTAATGGAATTCCAGTTAAGTTATTAGCTCCGGTCATAATGGTACCTGTGTAAACAGTGTTTGCTGCAAAAGGGACTGCAGGTGTAAAAGATGCTGTTAAACCGGTATAGGTAACAGTTCCAACTACAGGTGTTGTTCCTTGTTTAACGGTAAATGTTGATGCAGTAATTGTCAGCGGATTCATTGGAACGCTGAAGGTTGCAGTAACAATTTTATTCAGCACAACGCTGATTGCAGCATTTGCAGGATCTGTAACTGTTACAGTAGGTGGAATACCCGTAGTGAATGACCACACAAATTCAACTTGCAATGCATTGCCATCTAAGTCCTTCACGGCCGTTTTAACTGTACCTGTATAGGTTGTGTTAGCTGCCAGCGGGCTGGAGGGCGTAAAGATGACCGTTTTGTCGCTGAAGGTAAATACTCCGGTAACAACAGTCGCAGCTTTTGTCCCTGCAATTACGGCTGTCCCTTGTAAGACAAAGGATTCAGAAGTAAAAGTTGCAGGATTCATCACTTCATTAAAGGTAATCGAAATTACCTGATTAAGTGGTACACCGACAGCACCGTCAACGGGAATCGTCGATAACACCAATGGGCAAACGCCTACCTTTGCCAGGTAATCGTCCTTTTTGCAGCCACTCATAAAAACAACCAATACTAGTATAAAGGTTGCCAATAGTTGTCTCATTTTCATTTTCTAAAATTTATTAATTGAAGAGTTCTTATTGGAAGTAAAGTAAGCCCTGTCATATGACAAAAAGTTACACAATTAAAGATATGTTTTACATTATTCACACATATTTATATATTTTATTATTTGTTTAAGTATATAAAGGCAAATAATTACAGGAAAAACAGGTCTAATCAGCTCACATTGTGTCTATATGGATCATGAATGTCCGAATATCGACATTAAGACAGTCTTTCATAAACTCAAAGCATTATTAAAACTTTGTTAAAAAACCGAAAATCATAAAAACAGAGCCTGATACTATTAAGAATTATCATTTGAGTGTTGCGATTCTTCTGATCCGATCTATCGATTTCCTTACAAACGCTATCGTGCATCTCTCCCGCATTAAAAAGAATCATAGGTGCCTCAGGATGGTTCGGAGGAATGGTAGAATGCATCGCACGTAAGATATTTTTTATTGGAGGCGTAATATAATGGACTGTTCAGCAGTTATTGGATATCGGAAGAACGTTATAATGCATTTTGGTTATCGCAGGAAAGACATGTCCATTACATATACCATCGTGAATGGAGAGCTTTGCAAAATTAAAGCAGAAATGATTAAAATTTGAATACTAAAACTTTAGACGTAAAACATTCCAAAGAAACTAAAATACAAATTGATTGATTAGGGTTTAAATATGAGATGAGGCTGTCTGAAAAGGCAGCCTTATTAATTATTCAGAAGTTTAAACTGATAGAAATACATAAGCTATTCCAGTCTGGCATTCAAAAATTGGGCACAAAAAAAGAGCCTTACATTTCTGCAAGGCTCTCATTAATAAATGTCTTTTATAATATATAAACTACGCGAGTTTAACATTTACGGCATTTAATCCCTTTTTACCATCCTGAAGGTCAAAGGTCACTTCGTCATTTTCCCTGATCTCATCATTCAAACCAGATACATGTACGAAATATTCTTTTTCTGATGCACTGTCCTTAATAAATCCAAAACCTTTGGAGTCATTAAAAAATTTAACTGTTCCTTTATTCATTATTAAAAAATTAATTCGTGCGCAATGTACGCACTATTTTTGAGTTATTACTTTTTATTTTCAATTTATCGAAAATAAACTATATTTTTTACTGTTTTCCGGCAACTTAATCATTTCGCTTCCTTCCACGCTCCTTTTTCGATTCCTTCGGTTGATCAGCACTTTTGGTATCCGGCGTAGCAGCAGGTTGTTGGCGTTGTTGTTGCCTTGCGTTTTTAGCGGGAGTTGCACTCCGCTGCTTTTGCTGACGCTGTTGTTGAGCAGCCTGACGTTGCTGCTGTTGTCCCTGCTGTTGCTGTTGAGCTTTCTGTTGTGCTGCCTGTTGCTGCTGACGTTTTTGCTGTTGCTGAGCACCTTGTTGCTGCTGACGTTGCTGTTGTTGTTGAGCTGCCTGACGTTGTTGCTGGGCTTTCTGTTGCTGCTGCTGTTGAGTCGCCTGCTGTTGCTGACGTTGCTGCTGAGCTTTCTGCTCTTGTCGCTGTGAAGCTGCCTTTTGCTGCTGACGTTGTTGAGCACCCTGTTGTTGCTGTCTTCCGCTATTATTGGCAGGAGTCGCCTTCCGCTGCTGTTGCTGACGCTGTTGTTGAGCATCTTGTTGCTGCTGACGTTGCGGTTGTTGTCCCTGCTGTTGCCTTTCACTATTATTGGCAGGGGTCGCATTCCGTTGTCGGTCTGCTCCGCTTCTTTCCGAAGGTCGCTTCACATCCTTCAGATTCGTGATCCTGGATGGTGCAGCTTTGCGTTCCCTTTCGTTATTTTTATTGATCTGTGGTCTGTACATATGCAACTGGCCATTACTCATTTGTTGACCAGGCTTGGTATTCTCGCGAATAGACACGGGTTTAATCTGACGTCCGGTAACTCTTTGAACATCTCTCCTTGCCGGACCTGTAACATAGGTTGTATGCCTGTTGTTATCGACATGGGTTGTCCTGATCACTGTGGAATTTCTGATAATCCGGTCATGATCCGTACGATTGACATAGTAACGATTGATGTCATGTCTTTCGAAGTCCCTGTCCCTTACAAACATCCAATGATCGTTATCACGATTGTATGGTCTGCCGAAACTCAGGCTTAGACTGATGCCAGGTTCCATTGGGGACCAGCCATAATAACCATTTCCCTGTCTCCAATTCACCCATGCCGGACCCCATACATTGTCAGGTATCCAAAACCATCCGTAATAATTATTGAAATCCCAGCGACCGTAATGGAATGGTGCCCATCCCCATTCGTAATCGGATACCCAGGTCCATCCATAGTTGGATAATACCCAATAGCCATTTGTTGAATAAGGGACAAAATCAGAACCGGCATCCGGGATCCAGACATATCCGTAATTATCGTAGTCTACCCATTCTCCGTAAGGGCTTAACCCATCATAGAAAACCTGGAAATTGACATCGGATTGCTGAGCCGAAGTCTGTTTCGGAAATATCACGGAAGACATTGTCAAAACCAGTAATATTACAAAACCATTAAATATTCGTTTCATCGTGCCTAAAATTAAATTATCATATATTGTCCAAAATACTATATCTGCCATGCAGTTTTTCCGTAAAAATTTGGCGTGTATTTATAATGGTACAAAGTTGATGCCATAAATTGGCAGGAATGTTACACAAATTTCGAAAAGAGTTACATCATTCACACATTAGGAAGGTGAAATGACGGAAAACGGGTGTCGGAAGAGAGAATAAAGAAGCCGAAAGTGCTGAATTGGTCAAATTAGCACTTACGGAACCAACGTGTATGTTACATACAGAGTGTACTTTAAAAAGTTAAAATGAAGTTTTAACAATATATTTCGCAATGGTACCAGGTTTTTACTTTACTTTCGTTCTATGAGAATACTAATAATATGCCTTTTATTTCTGTTGATACCAACAGCAAATAATGCATTCGTTGGCGAATTTGATGCAGGTAAAGCTATCTATAATGATATTTATACCGCTGTGAAATTAGCCGATACCGGACTGGAAAGAAATATTTTTGATCTTGCAATCAAAGGTTTAAAAAAGCTAGACTCGAACGGGAAATTAAACAATCCAACTATTGTAACTATCGCGGATTATTCGCAATCGAGCAACAAGAAACGTTTGTATGTGATTGATCTGAAAAACAGAAAACTATTGTTCAATACCTATGTTGCTCATGGCAGAAATACAGGTAATGAGTTTGCCAAATCGTTCTCAAATATTGAAGGTTCCTTAAAAAGCAGTTTAGGCTTTTATATCACAGAACATCCGATTATCGGAGCACATACCGGATTCGCGTTGTTGATCAATGGTGTTGAAAAAGGGTTTAATGACAATGCACTCAAACGTGCCATTATTATTCATGGCGCAGATTATGCCTCTGAAAACTATATTAAGAAAAATGGAAGACTTGGCAGAAGCTGGGGTTGTCCCGCGCTTCCGAAAGTCTTAAATAAACTGATTATTGAAAGTATCAAGGGAGGCACCTGTTTGTTTGTCTATAATCCCGACAAAAAATACCTTTCCAACTCCACTTTGCTAAATTAAATTGTATTCATCTTTCAGGAAGGTGACTTTCGCACCATTCACTGTTACCGGCATATATATAATAAAGACAGGTACTTTATGCGGGAGAGCGATTATTTTTGATTTGGTGTTTTTCTTACCGCTCTTCAATTCTTTGATATCAATCTTATCGGGGAGTAATTCCTTGGCAAGTTCAAGTGGTTCTGCAAGACGGATGCAGCCATGACTTAAAAACCTGTAATCTCTTGCGAATGCACTTTGCAGCCCGGTAGAATGCAGGAATATGCTGAATGGATTTTCTAAATTAAATTTCATAACACCCAATGCGTTTCGAGGTCCTGTAGCCTGACGAAAAAAGTATGGAAAGTTTTTCTCATTATAGCTTTTCCATTTCAGATCCGAATCTTCGATTACTTTTCCCCGTCCATTTACCACGCTGTAACTATGCTGCTCCAGGTAGTTTTCATTTTTCTGCACTTTGGGTAAAATTTCATTTACCGCAATTGAACGAGGTACATTCCAGTGAGGAAAAGTAACAATATTGGTGATGTAAGAAGCAATAAGCGGCGTCTGATTCTTCTGCTTTCCAACCACTGTCCGCATCTTTAACTTGAGGAAATCGTTCCGGTAATAACTCGCCTCAGTAGCCGGAATATTTACAACAATGTATTCCGATTTATGATTTGCGGTGAAATACCTGCGGTAATTCATCGCAAGAATTACCTTTTTATATTTCAGGGTATCCTTCGCCGTGATGGAATCATTCAAATATTTTTTCAAAACAATATAATCGCGATCCTTGCAATCAAGCCTTGATACCATCTGCGAAACCGATTCACTAGGTTTAGAATTCAGCAACTGATTAATATATAAAGAATCGCGCGACACGTTCACTTCGTCATAATCGAACCTGATATTTCCTTCCTGCAGGTTCTTCAGGAATTTTAAAACCAACCCTGTTATCTGTTGATCCCTTTGTTCCTTATTAATGTTGTCTAATGTTTTATTGCTTAGTAATGCCACATGAATCTGATTGGATTCATAGGTATTGGAAAAGATCCCAAATTCATCTGCCAAATCAATCATTGTAAGCCATTCAGTCGCTTTGTCTCTGTTTTTATCAGATGAAAACCAATAAAGAGGGGCCTGATTGACCGAATAAAACTGTTGAACAATTGTATCTTTCCTTACACTGTCTTGCTGGGCATAACCATTGGCAACAAAACAACTAACGAAGAGTAACGAAAGAAACATTCTAAAAGTGACACTACTAACTTTTGAACTGAAATACATACGAAGATGGAATATTTATTCTTACTATTTATTTTTGGACCTAAATGATTTCAGCGATTTTCCAAGTTCATCCATCGCAGTGTTGATTTCAAGTTTAAATGAAGTCAATGTGTTTTGATCATTATTATAACCAGCCAATTTCACCAGCAAACCGTCGTTCATTTCTTCCAGTGCGTTAAGATTATTCTGGAAGCCTTCCTTGTCTTTTATCTTATTCTGATAAAAATACACTTTCAGATCGCCAATAATATTATCGATGTTTTTAATTTTCTTCTCAGAATCTTTACTGAATTTTTGAAATTCCGGATTATCGGTCTTTTGAGCAGTCTGAGTATTTCCACTGACTGCTATCTCCTTTTTATCAGCATTTTGTCCGTAAGAGGTTGAAATTGCTCCGGCCATAAAGGCAACTACAGCCATTGTCAAAATTGATTTTCTCATGATTTTTATTCTTTAAATTGCCATTAAAATCGATGCAATAAAGGTGGGACCTTTATTCCCCTAAAGAGTTACACAACTATTGAAAAGAGTTACATCATTCACACATCCCGCATTTAAATATTGAACGCCAGTTTGATTCCTTCAATCAACATATTGGCACCCAGCACGCCAATAATGATACCCATTATTTTGCCAATGATTACAAAATTACTTTCTCCTACAAGCCTGACAAGGTAATTACTATAGATGAAAGCCATGTAGGTGCATAAAATAATCAGTGCGAAGATCATTATGGTGATGAATACCTGGAGAAAGTCTGCGTTTACAACAAAGTTCATCCCGGTAACAATTGTTCCGGGACCTGCCATAATGGGAATAGCCAATGGGGATATGGCTATACTATCATCAAATACAGGTCTGTCTTTCAGCAGCTGGTTGGTTCTCTTTGTCTGGAGCATATCGAATCCGATATAAAAGATCAGTACGCCTCCGAATATTTTGAATGACGGAATGGTTAGCCCGAAAATCTCGAATATATATTTTCCCACTAAAATAAAGGCTACAACAATGGTAAAGGCGACTATATTGGCGGTTTTAGCAATGATCTTTTTTTCCCTTTCATCGGTTCCTTCTGTTAGTTTAACAAAAATGGGAATATTAACAAGCGGGTTCATAATGGCAAAAAATGCCATAAAAACGGTAAGGGAATAGCTCCAATAGTTTTCCATTAAAAGCGTTTAATACGTATTAAAATAGGCGCCAGCTGTTTTATTTATGTATAATACAACGACATCGCAATATACAATTTGTAACCCATGAGTACAAACATTTTTAATCGGTTAAAAAGGATATCCGATTGCCACATTCAAAATCAGGTTATTGCCTCTCCAGGTTGAACTTCCGAAGTTTATTTGATTCGTCACCCACCTGTGATTTTCTTCAAGCCATGGTTTCCTTAATGGCATCGCAAGATCGAACCTTAAAATAAAGAAAGACACATCAACTCTTAATCCAATACCTGCTCCAACTGCTATCTCATTCAAAAATTTTGAAACGACAAAAGGGCTTCCAATATTTTCAGGATTTGATTTTAGCAACCATACATTTCCGGCATCTACAAATAAGGCTCCTTTAAGATAACGCATAATGCCAAAACGGTATTCTGTATTCATTTCCAGTTTCAGATCACCTCCCAATTGCAAAAAACCAATTTTAGCGGTATTCTGTTCGTAGATACCCGGACCTACAGAATTAATGTGAAAAGCACGAATACTGTTGGGTCCGCCGCTGAAAAATTGTTTGGAATAAGGCAGAACATCAGAGTTACCAAATGGCTTGGCAACTCCTGCAAACAACCGCATAACCATTTTATTATTATCACTGAAATTATAATAGCCGCGGGCATCAACACTTAATTTTGCAAATTGCGAATAAACCGAACCCGCTATTGTTGCAGGATTGTCGGATGATACTTTGTTTCCGACAATAACTCTTGCTAACGAAAAAAGATTTCCGGCAAGCTCCGATTTCAAAAGGAGATAAGTTTGCACTTTTTTCCCTGGTATCATTTGATCGTTATAAGTGAACGAATAAGTTCCCCCCGCTATAAATTTCTCCTCATAACTCTTTTTCAGAAAAGGATTGGGATTTACAAGAGCGTTAAATGCGTCTGATTTATTCCCGACAGTGGTATAACTAACATCTATTGGATTAAATTCATGCTCTTTGCGGATATTCTCTTTCCATTTATAGCCAAAAACAAATTGAAATGTACGCATGTCGAAATAACTAACCCGCTTCAGATAGTTGTACGAAAGTGAAAAATGTGTTTTTGGAATATAGATGCTTCTTGATTTCTCTAGTTTAAATGGAATAAGAAAACGCGGAAATGTAAGTTCCAGCTGTGGACTCCAGGAATACGAAAATAAATTTTGGTTATTACCGCTTATCTGTCCCTCGAATGAACCCGCAAGATTCAGACTTAGCAATTCAGCTCCTTTAAAGGTATTTCTGTTCAAAAGACTTAAATTCAACCGTGGTCCGGTGAAATTATTCGATTTTGAAACCAGGTCAAGCCCAGCCCTGAAAGTGCGCTTTGGCAATGGTGTCATCAGAATATCAACATCCAGTAATCCTGTTGCTTTGGCCTTTTTTTCTGAAAAGTTCACCTGAACTAATTTGAAATTACCCATCGACATCAAACGGTTCAATGTAATGACATGATTCTGGCGTGAAAAGACATCTGGTTTTCGTAAGTAAACCGATTCTAAAATTACTGTTGGTTTAATCTTCATTTGTGTTTCATTCCCGACAAACACAATATTTTCTAGCCTTACCGTATCCTTAGAAGTGCTGTTGCGCCGCTCATTTAAAGAATAGTTCTGATTGATATACACATTATTAATTCGGTATACAGTTATCGCGTTTTGCGGAACCGTGTCTTTCAACGTTAATTTGAATGATACATTACGATTTACATTTGAAGTGTCGGCTTTAAAAAGCAGGTAATCGGGATTGAAATAGAAATAGCCATTGTTCTTTAAAAAAGCGTCGATCCGAATCCTTTCGATTCTTAATTTGTCAAGGTTATAATCGTCACCAGCTTTAATGATTGATTTATCCTTTTCAGAAAGGATCAGCCGGCTTATGCTATCATCCGAAATATCATAGATCAGATCTTTAACAACGTATGGCTTATGAACGTGACTTGTGTATATAACTTTAAAAGTGTGCTTCTTTTCAATGATTTTGGATTCCGTAAAGCTTTTGAATATACCGATGTTGAAAAGTTTGGCATCAATTATTTCTGATGTTACTCCGGGCTTAACATGCTGCATCAATACGGGAGCTTCACCAATTTTATGAAGCCACTTTTTAATTTTGGTTTTGGGATTTTCACCGGCTGTATTGTACATCCACAGTTTAGGGCGCATGCCCAAAAACTTTTTATTAGGTGACGGACGCATACCCGCTTCAGCTACCGTTTTTATAAATTTTTTGTTTATTTTCTCTGCTGATTCTAATTTAATTTCCCCACCGGTATACAGCTTTTCACCCTTCGGTAAATTCCTTGTACCGGTACATGCCGCCAGAAGCAGGAAGACAAGCATCAGGACGAATTTATTTTGAGATGATCGTATCATTTTTGCTTTGTATTTTCAATGAATCAATTCTGCTTTTGTGCGATTTGAAAAGTCTGCTCCACCGGTTGAAATTGCGTACAAATAAAACGCCCACTCCGGTCTCAACCAATTGGCCATCTATTGCGCCCTCATATTGATTATGCCTGAATCCTTTCATTCTGAAACGGCCATCTTTCGTCAGTTTATACTCTACGGTTACATCACTTGTAATATCACTTACCGAATTTTGTTGCGCCCTCGCTCCCTCGACATCAATGGCACCCCCAAGCTGAACAGACAATCGTTCATTAAAGAGTTGCTTCTTCACACCAATTCCGACCTGGGTCCTTCCCTGTGCTTGCCCTGTCTGATAATCGTCATATGATTGAATATCAAAATTTAATTCTACACCAGGTACCAGCTTTGAACTCAATTGATTTAATTGCGCCGATAGAAATTTGCCTACTGTTGACCGGATCAAAGCGGAAGTTCCACCTGATTCAGACTGAAATGGATTTTCCTGTACAAACCGGCCCAATACCAATAATGCAAAAACCTGTTTGTTTAATGCCGACGGATCATCATTTAACATGGTGAGCTTTTGATTTACAGCTCCACCTAATATCCCTTTATCCTCAGGTGATAACTGAATTTCAAAACTTATTTCAGGATGCAATATTTCTCCCCGAAGTTTCAATAAGACCATAAATGGATAACGCTGTTTATACTGTTTATAGGCCTCCTGATCGACCTCACTCTGGCCTGAAATCTGATCAGCAATAAGATCATAGGGTGAGGCCCTGACAGAATAAACTGCATCAATCGATATATTGGCATCCAACGGATCCCCATTCCAGATAATTGTACTCCCTTCCTTGATTGCAAATTTCTTTTTGATGACCGATTCCAATGATACCAGGTAACTGCCATCATTTAAATTATAAGCACCGGTAAGACTCATTTTACCGCTTTGGTCCATTGTAAAACTTAATGCAGCCTCCCCTTTCACCACCAACGAGTCAGTAGATGCCGGGTCCATTAATAACCGGAGCGTTGCCTCCTGATCAATTTCTATAATGGAAGAGAGATCAAAACCAGACATTCCGGTTGTTTGTCCACCCTTTTTCTCGCCCCGGTAAAGGATTGGATTGAATTTTAAAGAATTATCAAATTCGACGACGTCCTCACCCTTATCGGTTGTCAATTTGTCTTCGGGAACTGCGAACGTAAAGTTTGAACCTTTTTTCATTTTCACCTTTGCCACCACAACCGGAAGACTCATTGGTCCACTGACATCAATTTTACTGTCGACAACCATCCTCCCAAAGAAATCATTTTTATCCTTTGCCGTAGTGTTGAATAATAAAAAGTCTTTCGTATTGAATTGTAAATCAAAAATGAAATCAGAGAATTGTTTCATTTGAACCGATCCGTTAAGGATGGCACTATTCTTAGCACCATCCAACATTGTAAAGGAGTTAAAGAAGATTCCCTCCTTTTTCAATTGAATCGTCTCATGTTTTAATTCCAGGCGGTTATTAAGGTATGCAGGTTTGACAAAAGCATTGTTGAATACAAGTTCACCTGTGATGTCAGGAGCACTGAGCTTTCCTGCTGCTAAAATATTCCCTGTAATAATTCCGGTGGCTTCTGTAATTTGTCCCATCGAAAAAGCCTGTACAGTTTCCAACGAAAGCGATTGAATGTCAGTATTAACGTCGATAGAATTATTACTCTTGCCAAGGATGAAAGAACCATTTACATTCAAATTATTATTCGGACCCACTAAACTCAAATCCATGTCGAATTTGTTTACACCTGATTTCCCCGCCATCAATGTTAAGTCTCCGATTGGAACATCATGAACTACCAACTTGCTTATTGTTGCGTCAGCTACAACAATATACGAATTATCAACTCTCTTAATCAATATATTTCCATCCAAATTCCCTTTTACAAAACTGGAGTCTTTTTCGATAATACGCGAAATGTCATCCAGCTTGAAACTTTTGATGGCAATATTCAGATCATCGTTGAACCTATCATGAACGGAACCTACATTTATCTGACTTCCTGCATGATCCATAAAAAGATGATGGATCAAAAATCCTTGCTTTCCGAATGCTAT
>Ga0209585_10000116_pt1 | contig 30139 bp, 26 predicted proteins | sample NGEPerone_FD_185491 | JGI IMG/M metagenome (GOLD analysis project Ga0209585, IMG submission 185491) | Arctic peat soil microbial communities from the Barrow Environmental Observatory site, Barrow, Alaska, USA - NGEE Permafrost154B-one... | ecosystem: Environmental > Terrestrial > Soil >... | reverse complement strand
AACTGGTCTCATACTTGCTCAAATCAATTCTTTCCTCAATAAAACCTTCCATGTTGTCGGTAAGGTTGGGTGTTAACTTTTCCATAATAACTTGTTTTTTTGTGTCAAGCTATTTCAGAGTAGGACAAATGACAGAAGCAAATCAGAGAATGTCTTTCCATCATCCTGTTTATTGGTTAAATCGGCAATTTACATATGTCGTGAAAAAAAATGTAATAATTTGATATCAATTTATTTGAGTTTAATATCTATTGTTATTATATTTGTTTTTATATAACTGAACATTTAACCAATAAATCCCATTGTTATGGATAAAAAACAAGAAGTGCGTATTAAGATGAGCAGAGCCGTTTCGGGAATTTTAAGCGGTTTTGAAGAAGTAGTGAACAAAACACCTGGCTTAAGTGCCGCACATAACGAGTTAAATTACCTGATTGAAGAAACGGAACGACACAATCTGGGGCAGCTGCAAAATGGCACGGATCTTACATCAAAAAAGAGTAATGCGCGGGCAGCATTAACTGCAGGCACCATTAAGATCTGTGCAGCACTGGCTGCCTATGCAACTGTCTCTACCGATCAGGAGCTCAAAAAATTCAAGATTAAATACCAGCTCAACGACACGGATATTAGCAAAAAGCGCGATATGCAGTTGTTTTCGTTCGCTTATACCGTTTATGGCGATGCACTTCCATATGCAGCGTTACTCGGTCCCTATGTTGAGGCCGATGAAGTAACCGAACTCAAAGATCTGGCTGACAATTTCAACGAATTGCTTCCACAGAAACGGACGCAGCAAAGCAAGAGTGTACTCTCTACGCAAAATCTTGATGATGCTGTCGGCAGGATTGATCTGTTGCTTGTCGATACGATTGATGTTTTGGTAAAGCCATGGGAATCGAAAGAACCCGATTTCTTTAAGGCGATCAGGAATGCACGGTTTATTGTGGATGCCGCTTCGCGGAAAACTAAAAAACCTGAAGAGAAACCTGTTGCAGTCCAGGAGAAGTAATGAATGGATGCAATCAACGAAAGAACCTTGTTGGCGTAAAATCCGGCAAGGTTTTCTTTTTTATCCGAAAAAGAGAATTGATTAAGATATACAGATTCAAACAGGAATAAACTGACGGTAAACAGGCACCAGCTACAAGTCGGGTTTCGGTGCTTCGTTGAATGGGTACTAATAAATTGAAATGCAACCCTGCGATCCCCCTCGTTTGTAACGAGGGGTTAGTTGTCAGTCGTTTGTAACGATCAATAAATCAAATCATGTCATCAGAAGACAAAGCTGGAACCAAATGAATGATATATATTTTAATAGAATTGGATTAGAAGTTACAAACTCAAAACCATAAACCCCTCGTTGCAAACGAGGGGGAGCCGGCGTTTGAAGAAGATTATAGCCGAACCAATCTGTATAGTTTGTCTTTATCATCTTTTTTTCTCAGATCTATAATTTCCGTATATCCGTTTGGATGGACAAGCAGTGAGAAAGGGATTGCCTGCGCAGTATATTTGTCTACAATTCCTTTTACATCATTCATCGCTAATACGCTGCGCCAGGGAATTTGCTCTTTTTTCATAAGTATCTTCCAGGCTTCTACGGTTCCCTGTTCATCCAATGAAACATAAACAATTTCAAATTTCCCTGTCAAATCATTAAAGACTTCTTTCAGCACAGGTATAAGTTTATGGCAGGGTCCACACCATGAAGCAGAAAAAACAATCAGATTATATTTTGAGGTATCTTTTATAATAGGTTCTGACCGATCTGCATCCCATACCGGCAAAACGCTATTGCTGAAATGATTATTTTTTATAAAACCGTCAATCTTTTTTCCCCAATAAGACTTTTTATTACTATCCGAAAAACAATGATAGACCTTTTCCACGTCCGATTTTGAACCGTAACGAGTAAGACCACTTGCTAAATATTGGACTAAAGAATAAGAATCGGGATATTTTTTTGTTAGGTTTATATCGATATCTAATTGATCTTCATAAGACAATTGGTTTGGGTGATACCTGCGTAGTTCAATAGAAGATAAAAATTCCTGATCACTTTGTGACCCAACAAAAAACTCATCAAAAAGTCTCGTTTTATAAACTGTTCCATTCCCCACCTCACTCATATAAGGAACATGATTAATAGTACCGGATTTTAAATAAACAGCATTAATATTTGAAATACCTTGCTTAAAGTTGTAACCTCTGGAACTATTATCATTAATTATTGTTTTAAATTCTATCTCTTCACATACAGTGTCCACTTTACTGGGAACCCCAATTCTCACAAATCTATGCATATTATAAATGCTATCCGGGTAACTAAAGGTCCAATCTTTTCTATTTTCTGATTGACCAGCAAACCGTTTTTTTGATCCTCCATCCATTATGATTGTAAGTTCAAGGTTTTTGTAATCTTTACCATCAAAATGGACATTTATTATATTGGTCTTCTCCTGGGCATTGCTTGCCTGCTGAAAAGAGCAAATAACAAGGAACACTAAAAATATTTTTCTCATAACAATTTTTAATATTAAATTAACTCGTGATATACTAAAATTTCGGACAGATATAGAAGGTTATTAGAGAATATTTCTCTAATAACCACTATTCTTTTATTCGTTATTACAAGTACATTGATTATTATTGCACGACCAATTACCGTTACAGCTACCAGTGCAAGTAACACCATTACATACTACAGAGCCGTATCCTCCTCTTTTAAGGTTTATCAGTTCTTTATTATTTAACATCTTTGCAATGTTGATTTTTAATTTACCTAAAGTTTTCATATTGAATTATTTTTAAAAAATTGTAAATTTAAATATGACTTATTTTTCCTGATTTATCATTTCACCGGCCGAAACCATAGTTACGGGAAATATTACCTTTGCATATTACACCTCTTTTCTTTTATGGGGTAGGGTTTGGCAGAAAGCAGCTAATTGGAAATTGTGCCTGCTTCCTGCCTTTTACTTTCCCTGGTCAATTGTTTTATATCATCAATGTAATATCCAATATCGCCATATTCGTATTGGTTCGGAAATTTATACCCATTCACGTAAATAGTCTGGTTTCCCGCAATTTGATATATCTCAAATGACTTTTTAGAATCAAATATCAGGTTATTACAATAGTTGAAGAAGATTATTGCCGAACCAGTCTATATAATTTGTCCTTATCATCATTTTTTCTTATATCTATAATTTCCGTATATCCGTTTGGAAGGACAAGCAGTGAGAGGGGGATTGTTTGCGCAGTATATTTGTCTGTAATTCCTTTTACATCTTTCATCGCTAAAACGCTGCGCCAGGGAATTTGCTCTTTTTTCATAAGTATCTTCCAGGCTTCAACGGTACTCGGCTCATCCAGTGAGACATAAACAATTTCAAGTTTCCCGGTCAAATCCTTATAGACTTCTTTCAGCACAGGTATCAGTTTATGGCAGGGAGCACACCATGACGCGGAAAAAACAATCAGATTATATTTTGAGGTATCTTTTATAATAGGTTCTAACTGATCTGAATCCCATACCGTTAAAACGCTATTGCTGAATTGATTATTTTTTATAAAATGATCAATTTTTTCTCCCCAGTAAGTCTTTTTAATCTTGTCCGAAAAACAATTATAGACCTTTTCCACATCCGATCTTGAACCGTAATTAGTAAGACAAGTTGCTAAATCATGGACTAGAGAATAAGAATCGGGATATTTTTTTGTTAGGTTTATATATCTCTCTAATTGGTCTTCATAAGACAATTGGTTTGGGTTATACCCGTCAAATGCACTGTAACCGTATACAAACTTTTCAATAGAAGATAAAAATTCCTGATCACTTTGTGTCTCAACAAAAAACTCATCAAAATGTCTCGTTTTATAAACTATTCCATTCCCCACTTCACTCATAAAAGGAACATGATTATTAATGCCGGATTTTAAATAAACAGCTTTAATATTTGAAATACCCTGCTTAAAGTTGTAACCTCTGGAACTATTATTACTAATTATTGTTTTAAATTCTATCTCTTCACATACAGTGTCCACATTACTGGGAACCCCAATTCTCATAAATTTATGCATGTTATAAATGCTATCCGGGTATATAAAGGTCCAATCTTTTCCATTTTCTGATTGACCTGCAAACCGTTTTTTTGATCCTCCATCCTTTATGATTGAAAGTTCAAGGTTTTTGTAATCTTTACCATCAAAATGGATATTTATTGTATTGGTTTTCTCCTGGGCATTGCTTGCCTGCTGAAAAGAGAAAATGACAAAGAATAATAAACACATTTTTTTCATAACATTCTTCAATATAAAATGAACCCGCAATTTACTAAAATTTCGGATAGATATAAATTTCTGATGTTTCTATTTAAGGAAATCCTTGGATAGGATAAATCACGATTCAGATTTCGGCTTCTCCTCTTTTTCGTGCCTGATGCCATAATGCACAGTCATACGCGCATTCGATATAGGCAGCATACTAATCGGCCGAAGTGCTTCTGTAACGCACAATCATCCGGTCGAGTTGCTCGTTAACCAATATATCAACTGCAGCGTATGCTTCTTTTAGCCGCTCATTGGCCGCTTTGCGTTCTGATACCGATATACGGTGCGTTGGAAGGTTTTCGGCAAAGCTAGGTCATCTCGTCGAGATCGGCCACATCGGCTTAAGTAAGTTCGTAAGGCACCAATGCAGGAAGGTTCTCCTCAACCAAAGTTGCGATTGACTTACAGGTAGACCTTTATATAAATTCCCGAACCCTGATCTTAAAACATTCAAGATTAAATATCAACTATCCGAAAACCAAATCAGCAGGATGCGGGATATGCAATTGTTTTCGTTCGCTTATACCGTTTATGGCGATGCACTTCCATATGCAGCGTTACTCGGGCCTTATGTTGAGGCCGATGAAGTAACCGAACTCAAAGATCTGGCTGACAATTTCAACGAAATGCTTCCACAGAAACGGACGCAGCAAAGTAAGAGTGTACTCTCTACGAAAAACCTTGAGGATGCTGTCGGCAGGATTGATCTGTTGCTGATAGATACGATTGATGTTTTGGTAAAGCCATGGGAATCGAAAGAACCCGATTTCTTCAAGGCGGTCAGGAATGCCCGCATGATTGTGGATGCCGCTTCGCGGAAAACTAAAAAACCGGAAGAGAAACCCGTTGCAGTCCCGGAAAAGTAATGAAAGGATGCAATCAACGAAAGAACCTTGTTGGCGTAAAATCCGGCAAGGTTTTCTTTTTTATCCGAAAAAGAGAATTGATTAAGAGCGGAAAAAGCAACCGGAATCAAAATGCTTGTAAATATGCATATTATCAGCAAATAATTTTACAGGTGATGATTTGTTATTGTTTAAAACTATGTATGTTTACGGGAGCAATAATACGCAATGGTATTTCGCTAAGCCAGCTATAGTTTCAAGGCAATAGGGAAGGTATATTGCGGGTATAAGTGAGTTAGCGATAAGGGCATTAAACAGCATTTGAAAATGAATAGGTTAAAGGAAGAACTTAATAAGTTTTGGAAATGGGCAGGAATTACACCGGAAGATTATGTTAAAGGCATACAACCAACACATACTAAACAGTCTGAGTGGGAGGATGACTATCCATATTGGAGTCAATTAGAACATGAGATTGATAATACAATTAATGATTTAAATCAAAGTTGGGAATACGATTTAGCGAAACTTATTGTATTGACAATTGCAATTGATAATGAAAATGGATTAGTAATGGACAATTGTCTCGAAAAACTTGTTGAAAGTAATAGACTGATTGAAATGTGTTGTAAATCAGAGCAACCATATTCTAGGATTGAAATTGCAGAAAGAATTAAAATTTTGAAAATCCCTGAGTATTTGCAAATGACACTTCTGAATGATAAAGATGATAGAGTAAGACAAGTTTTTCTAAGAGAAATTAAATAGCCCTTACCTCTAACAGCACATACCCGCAAGTAGGGTTTCAGTGCTTCGTTGACAGGAAAGTAATAAATTGAAGTGCATCTTTTTGCAGAAATTTCATTGGTTAAATCCGGCCCAGTTTGTAACTGCAGAATATTTTGCTTTAATTTAAAGAGGCGACCATCAATGACAACAAACGACAAATTATGAAATCAGACAATATTATCGAAATTGGAATTGACCTTAAAGAACGACTTTTTATTAAGCCGCAGACTAAACAATTCGATTTCATATATAGAGCTGCTGCTGAGGTTGGCTGGGACAACAAAGAGAAATTTCTTTATTCGCCAAAACCAAGAGAATGGACATACCTTGACTGGTTTAGGCAAATTATTTTGGTGGCAAAAGATGAATATGGATGTCAGCTTACTGTTACAAACGAAACTAAATGGGTAAACATTCCTGAAGAACTTAAAACTCAAATATGCGAACAATAAATAACGGACGAATAACAGCATCTATTTGCAAGTCGGGTCTCGGGGCTTGTTTGGCAGGAAAGTATATATTTTGAATATTTTTTAAATGATTTCTTCGTAACTTGCGTCAAAATTTATGTTTGGCAATTAATTTATGTTTACATTTATCAAAAATAATGCCTGGCAACCATCAGGACTATGCAGCCAACTATAATTGGCTAAGGATGATTTTAACAGGCCTATTAACAAGTTAGCGGTCATGCTAAAAAGACCCCCACAGAAGCCGAAGTTATTGCATAAAATAATATGGAAAACGAAAAAAATACAGACAATATAAGGTGACTAAATTTAAGATTTATACGATACTGATATTCTTCATGACTTTGATGACAAGTTGTGGACTGTTCGAAAGCACTTCCGATACAATTGTTGGAAAGTTTACAGTTTCTTTTGTAGATGATATAACATGGCGTTCTGTTTGTCTAGATAATGGAATATTAGTAGAACCTTATGTTTTCGCTGTTGGACATAATGAGAAATTTATTGTTGCAAAGCAACATCCATGTGCCAGAACTGAATTCAAAGTTAATACGAGTGTAACTAAATATTTTATCATTGATATGTCAAAAGTTGACTTTAGAGGAAATGGAATTTACCCTTCTCTAAACAAGCATCAATTTGACAGTTTATCAACTTCATTAAATATTGGAACTATTACGTTTGACATGAATTATCCTGAACAACCTCATGTATTTGCTAGGTAAAAACATGGAAGTAATTGCTATTTGATTTAAATGAACAAAAAAGCACGAACCGCTAACACACGGTATAAAATATTGGGGTTTTAATGGTATGCCAAGCGCATCGCTCGCTGGCAAGGTTCCTATCGGTTGATAGGGAAGTGCCCACGAACTCCCCAACATTTCATACCGCAAACGTTGGCGGTCAATGTAAAGTGACACAGCCGACAGCAGCTGCAGGATATAAATTATCATACCTTTGAACATGAAATTTTAAAGTGACGTTTAGGTAACTTTCAAATGATGAGTAATACAAAAATATCCATCCGTTTCTTTGACGACCGCGAAGTGCGGGCTGTTTGGGACGAGCAAAACACCAGGTGGTGGTTTAGTGTGTTGGATATTGTAGCTTCGCTTACCGACCAGGACGACTACACGAAAACCCGCAACTATTGGAAATATCTTAAGGCCAAATTGAGAAAAGAAAATAGTCAAGTGGTTAGTGCCACTACCCAGTTGAAAATACTTGCACCTGACGGCAAAAAGCGCTTAGCCGATCTGCTCGATTACGCTGGCATTATTGCCTTAGGCAAAGAATTCCCGGGCAAAAAGGCAAACCGATGTGTTGTTTAAAAATATTGTAAATTAGGCGTTAAATATTTGAACACATGAGTAATATTAAATTGTTTGAGAGTAAACAGATCAGAACGGTTTGGAATGATTTAGATGAAAAATGGTATTTCGTTGTAGCAGATGTTATACAGGTGTTGACCGACACACCCAACCCGAGCGATTATATCAAGAAAATGCGTAAGCGTGACGGGGAACTCTCCAAAGGGTGGGGACAATTTGTCACCCCCCTTTCGGTCGACACTGTAGGCGGTAAACAAAAGCTGAATTGTGCCAGTGCTAAAGGACTTTTGCGTATTATAAAATCCATTCCATCACCGAAAGCAGAGCCTTTTAAACTTTGGTTGGCACAAGTGGGTTCAGTTCCCGCACAAATTCAATAATAGATTTAGCGTATTTATTAAAGGACCAATATGATATTAAACATCCCTGAAAATGAAAAGAACGATATTCATTATTTGCCTGGTTCTCTTTATAAATAGCTGTTTATTCGCTCAGAAATACGAACCTGTAACCATAAAGGCAGGTACAAGCGTGAAAGACTACTTTCCTGTGGCTGAGAGATATCTATATCCTGGTTTTACTGCGGGGAAAGGATATTTTAAAAACGGGATCGTCATTCCCTGTCTGTTCAACTTTAATGTTCTGTCGGGCGAGATGGAGTTTATTCAGTCGAAGGATACCCTGGTAATTGCTAAAAAAGAGGAGATCAATTCAATTGTCGTCGCAACGGACACATTTTATTATCATGATGCTTACCTGCAGATGATCCGAAGCGGCCGGCTCAGCGTCTATGTAAAGCGTGACATCGAGATTAAGAATATTCTGAAACAAGGCGCCATGGGTACCATCAACAGAAGTGCCGCCTCCGATTCATATGGCTTTGTGTTGCTTGGCCCACGTTCATTTGATATGAAATTAGCGGATGACGTTGTAATTCAGCAAAAGGTCGGATATTTCTATTCAACATCGGGAAACGACTTTATACCATTCACCAGGAAAAATATCATCCGGATCATGCAGGGAAACGAGGATGAAATCAAAAACTACATAAAGGCCAACAAGATTGATTTTGATTCGCGGGAGGATCTGCTAAAATTGGCCGGCTATGTAAGCGAACTGATATTCAAAAATTCAGGGAAATCGTAAGCCCTATCCGGAAACTATACGGGCAACCTCAAAAACTGATTATTTTGGATTTCATTCCGCGAATTATGCTAAAAACTAAAACTTAATAAAGCTATTGACGTAATATAAGTAAAGTTATTTGTTTGGATACTAACCTGGTTCTTTGCAGAATCCTAACCTAAAAAAATGAATAATGGCACAGCGAAAGAAAAAACCGAGTGGGCATCAACTTCAGGCGATCGCAAAAGCGCACCATAGGAACGAGTTTTTGCGAAAATTGAAATATATCTGCAATTGTTGTTGCGGCAAGGATATTTACCCCCTTCTTCCTCAGAAAGAAATTGAAGCTGTATATGCAATCCGTTACCATACGTTTAAAATCGTTCCGGCAAACGGTAATGTCATACCGGGCAAAGTGTTGAGTAATATTAAAGACCTTTTACTATACCACATTAAAAAATGCAAGCTGGAAATTCCAGACTATGGCATCGAAATATCGCTCGAAGACATTTTTACAGTCGGCCTTACTTTACAGGGATATTCAAAAAGTATCAACGACGACAGTTTTCCTCATGCCGATCAGGTAATATTGGCTTTACAAAAATTTGGCATTGATGAAAAAATGTTTGTAGATGGTGTTATGAAGCTACAGCATATTCTTTCAATAACAGGATGTTGGGAAACCAGGATCGGAGGTTGTATCTATTGGTTGAATCATGAAGTAAAGTTAGCTGAGGGTGGCAGATCCGTAAATAACATTCTTAAGATTCATACCCAAAAATCGGAATCAACAAGAATTAAAATGAATGGCACAGTCAGACCTGTTGTCAGACTGGGTTCGGGGATGTCCAACAATGGAGTGAAATGGACTACGCTTCAACCTTCATTGTTGAATATTAAAAACGGTTCCAAGGAACTTCCGTTAAATGTCTATGTCCAGTCGCATACACTGCTACGTATGAATGAACGGATCGATTGCATTGATACTTCATTAATGCATATGGATGTCATTTTATCTTTTGAGGATGCCAGGGTATTTTACGACAACAACAAAAATATTCTAATTGAATATCGGATTCTGGGTTGTAAAGCAGGTTATTTCAGGGTCGATATTGTAGATGGTATTGCAGTAGTCCGAACATTTTTATTTGTAACCCAAAGCGGAACGCCCGAAGGTCAGCTATTATGGAAAAATACGGGACTTCAGAAATTAGATACCAAATACCTGGCTCTTGATAAACTCAGCAGTTTTATGTCGTCGGATATCGGCAATAACGAACGAGTCCGAAAAATATTACAGGATTCGGGTTGCCAGTGTTTACTGGACTTGTATTCAATAATTAATGATGTGTGCACCAAATATCCCAGTCAGTCTACAAGCAACCTGATGCTTGATTATTTAGGAATCAACGAAGCATCAATAAAGGAGACAATTACAGCGGAATAGTAAATTAAAACCATAATAAGACAACATAAAACCAACAAATGAGATAGACAATACAAACCACTTAACTCCTAAATTTAATGAACCATGGCACAGCGAAAGAAAAAACCGAGCGGGCATCAACTTGAGGCCATCGCAAAAGCGCATTACAAGAACGAATTTATGCGCAAGCTGAAATTGATCATGAATAGTATTGCCGGCGAAGATATTTGCTCACTCATTCCATTGGCGCATCTCGAAACTATTTATTCAATCCGTTGCTATTCATTAAAACTCGTTCCGGCTGAAGGGCATTTAGTGTCGCCAGTAATTCTAAATAATATGAAAAGCTTTTTTTCTGCCTGGGTAAAAGACCAACCGATCCCATATAAACCAAATGAGCTTAAAATATCGCTTGACGATTTCTTCACTGTTGGCATGACTATAATTAAGCTTTATTATTCTATCAACGAAAAAATGTTTCCTGCTGCCGGAAAGGTTAAATCAGCGTTGAGGGATTTCTGTACCGATAAAGAAACTATGAATATTTGTGCAAAACAGCTTTGTCGTCTTCTTTATGTCGTCGGATATTTTTACAGTGATATTAGTGAACGATATTACTGGTTGAGTTACGGACTAGAAATTAATGTGGAGGGCAAATATGGATCAAATAACCTGGTATCGGTTTATTCCCATAAATCCGAATCAATTCAAGTAAAAATCAATGGCTTAGTACGTCCGGCATCAAAGTTGGGTTGGGCTATGGACTTTAAGGGTTTAGAATGGGCAGCGATTAAACCTTCACTGTTGACAAAAGAGGTTCTACCAAACGACGAGCCAATAAACATCTATGTGCAGTCGCATGCCTTGATGCGCCTGTCGGAACGTATCGACTGCGTAATGCCAAGCATTTTGCATCAAAATATGTATAGTTCATTTGTTGAGCCAAAGATTTATTTCGACAGCCATAATAATTTATTGATCGAATACAGGATATACGGAACCAGGACTGGATACTTCAAAATAGATATTGTTGGCGATATTGTGGTTGTAAGAACATTCTTGTTTCTTACCAATAACGGGACTCCGGAAGGTGAGTTGCTTGGAAAAAATACAGGGCTTAAAATGCTGGATAAAAAATACCTCCTTATCGATAAACTAAGCACCTTTATTTCATCGGATATTTGCACAAGCCCGCAATTAAAAAAAATATTTTGTGATTCGGGATGCCAAAGTTTATTTGACTTGCATGACAATAATGGTGGTATATATCAGAAAACCCCGTTGAAACCAACCAGTGAGTTTATGCTTGCTTATTTGGGGTGGAATAATACCGTTGTATCTGAGGCAGTTCCCGTGCAGAAGCAATGCGATTTTATTAATCCAAGCTCCTTAGTACAACGATAAAAGCATCATGCAATGTCATCAGATAATGAAAACTATATAACCTAAATCAAACCACTTAACTCCTAAATTACATGAATCATGGCAAAGCAAAAGAAAAAACCGAGCGGACATCAACTTCAGGTGATCGCAACAGCGCACCATAAAAACGAGTTCTTGCGGAAATTTAAATATATCTGCAATAGTTGTTGCGATAGGGATATTTACTCCCTTATTCCTCAAAAAGTCATCGAAAGGATTTATCAGTTCCGTTACCATACGTTTAAGGTCTTACCCGCAGAGGGGCATTTGGTAACCAATGTTGTATTGAATAATATAAAATCCTATTTGTCGAGAAGGATTAAAATGGATAAAATTGTTCTTTCGCAAACAAGCATTGAAATAACAATTGAAGATTACTTTACTGTTGCTCTTACTGTGCAGGGGTATTCCAGGGTGATTGAGGATAAAGATTTTCTCCATGCGGATCTGGTCAGATCGGCACTGAAAAACTTTGAAGTTAAAGAAGGAAATATTGAGAATGCCCTTGGTAAACTTTTTGGACTTATTTCAGCATTGGGGTATTGGGAAAGCAAGATCGGGGGTTATATGTACTGGTTAAAGTACAATCAGGAGTTAATCAAGTCAGGTGGAAATGGCATGAATAACATTCTTGAAGTTTATTCCCATAAGCCCGAAACAGGCAGGGCTAAAATTAATGGCAAGGTTAGACCTGTAATCCGGCTCGGATGGGGTATTGCCAATACAGGTGTCGAATGGGCTAAACTTCAACCTTCCTTGTTGAATATTAAAAACGTTACCTCCGATCTACCGCTGAAAGTGTATGTTCAGTCGCATACATTGAAACGACTGGATGAAAGGATCGATTGCGTGTCGACCACCCTGTCGCATTTGAATTTTTTTTCATCCTTCGTAAATGCAAAGGTGTTTTACGACAACAATCACCATATTCTTATTGAACACCGGATATGTGAATGCAAAGTAGGCTATTTCAGGGTAGACATTGTCGATGGTATAGCAGTTGTGAGAACATTTTTATTCCTTACGCAAAGCGGAACACCGGAAGGGGAGCTATTATGGAAGAATACAGGTCTTCAGAAACTGGACACCAAATACCTGGCCATGGATAAGCTAAGCAGCTTTATGTCATCGGATATTGGTGATAACGATCGTGTCCGAAAAATATTACAGAACTCAGGTTGTCAGGGCTTATTGGATTTGTATGCAATAATTAATAAGTGCAGTACCAAACATCCCAGTCATTCATTAAGCAGCATGATGCTTGATTATTTAGGAATCAGCAATCACCTTTTCCCGGAAGACCTGAATGACTTAACCCCTTGTGAAAATTTATCTGAACCCGACAAAATAAGTTTTGAGATTGCCCGGACCGGATAAATTGAAATTCTTTATTAGTTTTATGAATTGAAAGAAATGCAAATTGTGGTGATATAACAACCAATAATCCTCAAATCCAATATGAAAAAACTACCCAACATTCCCTTATTCAATGTCATGTTGCTGGCTATTCTTTTGCTGGCAATCGTTTCGTGTCAGCCACGCACCATAAAAGTCCAGGTAGCAGAATCTGTAAACTTCCGGTTTGAAGAGCAAGGTATCCAGCAGATTCAGCAAGGGTATAAAGACGGAACTTTTACGGTTAAAGAGGTGGTTCAGGCTTACCTTGACCGGATTGATTCGGTTGATAAGCATGGTCCTAAGTTAAATTCGATCATTCAGATCAATCCCGATGCTCTTCAGATTGCTGAAGAGTTAGACAAGGAGATGAAGGCAGGGAAGTCAAGAGGGCCGTTGCATGGGATTCCTGTTGTATTGAAGGACAACATCGATACGCATGATAAAATGGCAACTACCGCCGGATCGCGGGCACTCAGGAATTCATTCCCGTTAAATGACAGCTTCCTTGCTAAAAGGCTAAGAGAAGCAGGCGCAGTTATCATCGGGAAATCAAATTTGAGCGAATGGGCGAACTTCCGTGGTCAGCTTTCAACGAGCGGATGGAGTGGGGCAGGTGGACAGACAAAGAACCCATATGATATCAGTCGCAACCCTTGCGGTTCGAGTTCCGGATCGGCGGTGGCAGTCGCTGCAAATCTGACGATGCTTGCCATCGGAACAGAAACAGATGGCTCTATTGTATGCCCTTCGCAAACCAACGGGATTGTCGGAATCAAACCCACAGTTGGACTTGTAAGTCGGTCGGGTGTGATCCCCATTTCGTTTACACAGGATACGCCGGGACCTATGGCACGCACAGTACGCGATGCAGCTATTTGTCTCGGGGCATTGGTTGGCGTTGATTCAGCCGATACAAAAACACTGGCCAGCAAAGGGCAATTTCATACCGATTATACGAAATTTCTGAACAAAGATGGACTAAAAGGGAAGCGGATTGGCTTGTATAAAGCTCCGATGGGAATTAATTACAAGGTGGATACGCTGATGAACCAGGCTGTGAAATATCTGAAAAGCCAGGGTGCCGTAATTGTGGAGATTGGTGAGATTTATGACCGGAAGGTTGACAAATTTTCGTTCGAAATCATGCTATACGAATACAAGGACGGATTGAACAAGTATTTTCAGTCGCTGGGTCCAAAGGCACCCATCAAAAACGTTGAGGAGCTAATTGCATTTAACCGTGCAGATTCGGTGGAACTGAAATACTTTAACCAGCATTACCTCGAGATGGCGCAGGAAAAGGGAGATCTATCTTCCCCGGAGTATCAGAAAGCATTGGCTCAGATGTTGAAAGGATCGCGGGAAGACGGTATTGACCGTGTGATGAATGAGCATGACCTGGATGCAATCGTCACTCCGGCTGGTGCGCCTGCATGGAAAACCGACCTTACCAATGGTGATAGTTTCCAGGTTGGCAGTTCATCTGCTGCAGCACAGGCCGGATATCCCAATATCACTGTGCCCATGGGATTTATAGATGATTTGCCTGTTGGTATCTCTTTTTTCGGAAGGGCCTGGAGCGAGCCGGTATTAATAGAGATTGCTTATGCATACGAGACTGGCACCAAATTCCGGAGGGCGCCGGGTATTCATTAAGAATAATTCGGCAATTCGACGATGTGACAATTCAAAACACAGTAGGTGCTGCCAGTAAATAACCTCCGGTTTTTTGCACTGGGGTTATTTACGGAGAACTCTTGCAGAGTTGGTTAGACGATAAACTATTCTGCCAGTTAACAGCTTTGATTAACAATTAATCCTCGTCCTTATCCTTTTCAGCAGTAAAGAAAGCCGCATGAACAGGAGCGGGGCATGGACTGTCTAATCCGCGAACGGCTCCCCATATCACCTCATTAAATTGTGCATCGGGAACCCTATCTTCCTGGCTAAAATTGAATTTCTCGCTCAGTTTCGATAATTTATTGGTCGCTGTATTTTTAAGGTTTAAGTCGACCAGATTTGGCAATGATTTAAACGGTGGATGAGTCGCCGTTTTGTTAAAACATCTCCACATAGGTTCAGCTGACGCGTCATATTGACTCATTGGGGGTAATCCCAGAATTAATTCAATCGTTCGAAGCATCGAGGAGGTTGAGTACATCGTGTGGTCAACAAACTCCTTCTTCACAAAACCACCCGCAACGTAAGCTGTCGAGCGATGTGCATCAACATGATCGGGGCCGTTCTGAGCATCATCTTCAATAATAAAAACAACGCTTTCATTCCAGATCGGTGAATGGCTCAGGTATTCGACAAAAAGGCCAACTGCCAGATCATTATCGGCTGCGTGTGCTAACGGAGTCGTTTTACCACGGCTGAGTCCTTCGGTATGATCGTTGCCGAAACGAAGGGTATTCAATTGTGGAACTTTACCAGCGGCAAGCAGGGAATCGAAATCGCGTTTCCATTGATAAAAGCGAACCGTATCGCGAACCGACAAATCCCATTCAGAATAAGTTGGACAGAAATGGTCTATTAATGCCGGAATCGCTGCCTTAGAATCGGAAATAAACTCTGCATAAGTGCGGTAAGTGACGCCGAATCGTTTACAAAAATCCCATAAAAAGCCATTTTTATTATTGGATACTTCACGAGCCCCCTCGCCGGGATAAAATCCGCCTCTTCCGCCATAACTCGAAGGCCAGTTTTTCTCGAGGTAATCGGTAGCATAGGCACCCATCGTCCAGTTGTGTCCGTCGGCACTCACTTCACCATCCACATAAAAGTTATCGAGCAACACAAATTGTTTGGCTAAAGCATGTTGGTTGGGTGTTATCTTTTTTCCAAAAAGAACCAGTGTGCTGTCGCCATTGCCCTCAGGCATATCACCCAGCACCTGGTCGTAAGTACGATTCTCCTTGATAATATAAAATACGTGTTTAATCGGAGACACATCGCCAACCCTGCCGGGGATTGGATTTCCGGCCTCTCCCTCAGAAAGCATCTCTTTTTCTTTGGTATAAGGGGTGTTGTTGTAAACCGCCTGCGAATAAATACCTAGCTGATTTTCAGTAGGGTTTGAAATTGATTGAAGGGTCCCTCTAAACAGGCCGCCGATGTATTGAACTTTAATTTCCTTTTGAGTCCCTTTTTGATAAGTCACATCCTCTTTTCTGCTTGTCGGATTAGGACCATAGGGATTTGCTTTGGATGTTAATCCTTTGCCATTCGTTACAAAAATGGTGTTTTTAACGACACGTACGCAGGTGGGGTACCAGCCAGTCGGTATAAATCCTTTGCTCGTGCTGTTGCCGGGTTTACTCACATCAAAAACAGCGAGACAGTTGTTGTCGGCATTGGCAATGTACAACGTTTTTTCATCCTCACTGAGGGCTATGCTGTTGGGTGTTGAACCTGATGGAGCATTTGGATAGAGGGCTGCATTCAGGATTTCAATTTCCCTGTTTTTTTCAAGTGAGACGACCGATACCGAATTGTCGTTCGCATTTGCAACATAGAGATATTTCCCGTTTTTAGAAATGCAGATATCATTTGGATTATCTCCCACCGCAATAGAGCCCGTCACAAGTTGTTTATGTGTATCGAATAAAATCACCTTGTTGCAGCCCCAGCAAGTTATATATAGCGTTTTACAATCATCCGACAGCAAGCAGGTATATCCTTCACCTCCCAGGGGTATTTGTTTTTTTACCTTCTTTTCTTTTATATCATAGACGTATAGTGAATTGTTTTCTTTGGTAACTGCGTAAAGTAGCTGCTTCTGATCATCAACAGCAATGCCTGCAATCGAAATCAGATTCGGCCAGGGCTTACCAATCCTCAGCGTGTCATTCGGAACCAGCTTTTTGTCCTTGATTTGATATTTCATGATCCAGTTGTCATTTCCCCCGGATGCATACAGGTATTTTTCATCCTTTGAAAAAGTGAGTCCCAGCCATCCCTTCGCAATAACGACAGAATCGAGCACCTCCATTTTTCCCGGATCAATCAGGTGAATGCTTTGATCACTTTGCCCGTTATTGGTCACTGCCAGCATCTTTCCCGATGGGGAAACAGCAATATTTAATGGTAGATCGCCAACTGGTAACATTTTCCCAACGGGTGAAAGCTTCCATCCATTCATTAATGAAACGCGGTTTGACTCAATTTCTTTCAAACTTTGCCCTTTCACCTGCAAAACAGGTAACGATATAAGAGCCAGACAAATCAATGCGAAAACGGTTTTAAATCTGAGAGTAAGCATATCGGTTTATTTAAATTAAGCAATCTATTAAAGTTCCATTAGTTGTAACAACACAATAACATGTAACTGTGTGCTAAAGTTACAAATTTAAGCAGGGATTCTACAGACGATTATTTGGCGTCTTTACCGATCGATTCAAAAGCAGATTTTTTAATAACAAGAATAAAAATTTATTAGAAACGAACAGAATGGGAGGATTGACTATTTGCCGGTAAACCGATTTTGACCAAATAGAAAAATCGCAGATAAATAAAAAAAATTGCAACTGATATTTAATCAATTGCAATTTTTTTATTTCACTTTAAACCTAATTGACGGGCTGAAATCACCAGTTCATCAACCCAATTCCGATTGTGAAAGGAAACATTTCCGGACCGCGACCATTCTTGAAAAAGGTTGAAAAATAATAGGTGCCGAACAGATTGATCCCCTTGTAGCCGAAACGTGCCGTGGCACCATAGCGGAAAGGACTGATATTGAAATCGCCACGATCCTTTGATTTGTTGCCATCAATTTTAGTTTTGGTATGTGAACCCACTTTCAGACCTCCCACAACACCACCTGAAAAATAGAGTTTTTTGTTATGCCCATTTACTGGTATCTGAAATTCTAGCATTAAGGGCACTGTTAAATAAGTAGTTGTGAGTTTGGTTTTTGACAGACCTGTCTCCTCAATTAATTTCGAGCTGACCTTTCCATCAATATTTTCAATTGTGTAAGGATTCGAAAATCGGTAATCGTTAAAAGTTAGTCCAAGACCGGTCACCAATCCAATATTCCGTTTATCTTTTTGTAAACCAATGCTGTAACGCAGGAAATTGAAACCGACCTCAAATGATTTGTTTTGGTTCAGATCCATAAAATAGTCGGGCGTGAAACCTTTGTAATCGACATTTGCAAATGAATTGATTCCCATTTCTAATGCGGCCCAATGACCTTTAAATCGCGCTTCACGTCCAGTCCACGATTCAAACTCCTGATCATCGAGATGATTGAATTTAATATCTGATCCGTGATGCCCGTCTGCAATTACCAAAGCTCTGTGTCCGACTCTGACTTTTACTGTATCACCACGCCCTGCATCTTTGATATCGATCGCGTTATTCCCAATTTTCACATTGGTGCGCAAATCACCCCCTTCGACAACTGTTACTACATTTTTTCCAAGGACACTTACCCTGACGGTATCCTGTGCTTTTAAAAGAATGGTACCAGAAGCACAGAGAATTATAAAAGCTAAAATTGAGTTTTTCATCGTAATAAATTTAGAATTTGTCAGTATGACGGACTATATACAAATTTGTTACAGCTCAGAAAATATTTTTTTAAAATTCTATTTCAATTTCTAATACAGGAAACTACTACCACCAAGGAATTCTCTCAACACCGATGTTGGCGGTATTTCATCTTCGGGTATTGTTTCAAAATAAGATATGAAGATCAATAAACGAACTGCTTCGGAGTATTCAGGCGTATTCTCTTTTACCTGCTTCAATAAAGGATAGGCATGTTTTTTGATCACAGCGAGTTCGTAAATCAGTGCTGAATTAAACATGGTATCGGCATTTTCCTGGTATGGGAAAATATGCTTCTCTTCGCCTCGTCGTACACTTGGCCATCGCTGAATCGTTGTAAGTGCATCATAACCTCTGTATTTACTGTCTCGGGTGATTCTTCGGAGCAATCTGTTATCGGTAGTTGGAACATAAGTGTGCTCATCGATCGAAATCTGTGTTAAAGCAGAAACAAAGATGCGATACGTTTTTTCCGGATCGATCAGCGGCGTCAAATCCGGATTTAGTCCGTGTATACCTTCTATAATCAGAATATTATCTTTCGCCATTTTCATCTTTTTCCCACTAAAGGTTCGCTCTCCCAGGTGGAAATCGAATCGCGGAACTTCAACTTCTTCACCGGCAGTCAAACGTAAAAGAAAATCATTTAAGAATGGAATATCAATGGCTTCTAAAGCTTCAAAATCAAAATTTCCAGATTCATCGATGGGAGTAAAATCGCGGTTGACAAAGAAATCGTCAACTGAAACTTCTATGGCATGCAAACCATTTACGGCCAGCTGAATGCCCAGTCTCCGGCTAAAAGTTGTTTTTCCGGAGCTCGAAGGACCTGCAACAAGAACGATATTCACTTTATCGCGTTTTTCTGTTATGGCAGTTGCAATTTCGGCAATCTTCTTTTCGTGCAAGGCCTCCGAAATTTTAATCAGATCGCTGGCACGACCTGCCTTTGTAATTGTATTCAGCCTCGGAATATCTTCAACTTCAAGAATATCAGCCCATTTTTTATGCTCTCTGAAAATCCCAAAAAGTTTATCCTGTTTTATTGCCGGTTCCAGTTCTTCGGTGTTCGATTGCATCGGAAAACGGAGTAAAATTCCATCGTAATATTTTTCAACCCCAAAATTTTGTATGCAACCCGTTGAGGTCAGCATATGTCCATAGAAAAAATTGACATGATTGCCCAGGAAAAAAATCGGGGCATATAGCCTGCCATAATTGCGGTAAAGTTCTGCTTTACGGTACAAATTATTCTTTTCAAGTAATTCAATCGCCGTTTCAGTAAGGATCATTTTCCTTTCGACGGGAATATTCTGTCGTACAATTGACCTCATTTCATCGTTAAGCAACCAAACATCTTCCTCATTGAAAACCCTGTCAAACTCTTCAATTTCACAATAATAGCCTTTAGAAATGGCATGATCTATGATGAGCCGGGCATCGGGCCAAAGATTCCGAACCGCTGCATACAGAATAAAGGAGAGTGTACGAAGGTACATTCGTTGTCCGTCGCGCCATGAATAGTCGATAAACTGAACCATGCGTGGTTTAACCATCTCATAGTCTAAAGGTTTTGCGCGGTGGTTCACATAAGCACCTAAAATAGGTTGCTTCATTTCGACCGAGAGTGATATTGCAATCTCACCCAGTGTTGTACCAAGCGGAAATTTGCAATCCTGATCAGTATTTACACATCTGATATCAATATTCTTTGCCATATCTTATTTGCGATTTATCAAAAGAAGCACAAGATAGTTTATTTGCTGCTATTACGAAATGTGTCTGTGAAAAATATACCTTTTATGGAGAAAGTTTAGCATTTGAGGTTGCTGATGGTCAGTGATTTAGACGTTCATTTTTCACAAGAATAACAGGTATTTACCAGTTCAGTTTGTCCGACTGGCTGAAAAGCAAGGATAACATTGTGAACGCGGTCCCTGATTTCCTGTGGTGTCGGATTTAATTCTACCGCCGTGAAAAAGCCGGAATCGGGGTTGATCCTTTCAAAAACCATCAGGTACAGATTGAAAATGATCTCAAGACTTAACTGGTACCTGGGCTCTACCATCGGTTTGACCTCCTGTATCATGCGATAGGTCTTGAAGCGGTATTCGTCTGCCAGCAAATAATATTCGCGAATTAGCTCCCTGAATCCCTGAGGTATTTCTCCCCCGTTGCTGATTGATTTCAGTTGTTGACGGTCCAACCCATATTTTGCAATCAGATCATCCGCAAAATAGTTTAGGTTATTGTGCTGGTCTTTTTGAAAGTCCCTGATGATATGCACAATATAACTAAAAACAGCGCATGGTGTTGCAGTACTTCTAACATCAAAAACCGGCACCTTGTATTCGCCATATTCGTGTGAGATTCCGCAGAGATGAACAAAAACGGAGGCTGGTGCTATTGAGGCACCTTTGCAGTAATCAAGGAAAGTCTCCAGCGTGGCAAATCCATCGTGATAAATATCGTAGATCATCGAAGTAGCGAACGTTTCCATTGTCCAAAGCGGAATCTTAAACTGGTTCATTGTTTCGATTAGCTTACTTTTCCATGGATCAGCGTCGCCATTATCGTGTATCGAGTTGATCCACTCTTTAACCTCTTTCTCGAATAACTCCCTATCTCCTTCAGCAATTTTCTGATTTTCCGATTTGTAGTTGTCGATCAAATCGTCGATTGCCCGCATAAACCGATAGCAGGTTTTAGCCGCTAAAAACCGGTCCTCGTCCCAGAAATTGGCTGCAACGAGGATATTTGGATGATCGGTTATTTTTTCGAAATCCAGTTTATTGAAAATGGTCAGATATGTATTGAGTTGGCTATTCATCTTAAGTTTTACCAAAAGTATATGATTTTGGTGAAATTATCTGAGTTAAATTTGACTATATTCCTTTAAAATTCGCTCCGAAGTAAGTTTAGCCGACAATAGTACAAGCGGCACACCATTCCCCGGATGGGTGCTGCCACCGACAAAATAGAGATTCCGGTAATGATCATGTCTGTTATGAGGCCTGAAATATCCCATCTGCATAATGTTGTGGCCGATGCTTCCGAAGACTGATCCGTGTGAAACATTATAAATTGATTTCCAGGCAGCTGGTGTATAACAAATTTCAAATTTTATATGATCCTTCATATCTGTAAATCCTTCTTGCCCTAATCGTTTAAGAACTTCTTCCCTTGCCATTTTTTTAAGCTTTTCCCAATCCTGGGGATTTTTTTCGTCCAGATGACCAATCGGAACAATGACAGATACCGAATCTTCACCAGACGGCGCGGCTGTTGGGTCGGTGCGAACCGGTGCATGAATGTAAAAACTTGGATTCGTGGATAACGAATAATGATCAAAAATCGCATCCAGACTTTTGGCATAATCTTTTGACAGGAAAATGCTGTGGTGCTCGAATTGCGGATATGGTTTGCTGAGTCCCCAATGAAAAACGATGGCAGAGCATGAGTAAGTTTTGCGATCCAGACTTAAGGACATTTTCTTATCGGGTAATAAATCACGATAGGCATAAGGCAGATCAGCATTAACAACGATAAGATCACTTTGTATCGTTGTTCCATCGTTGAAGATAAGCTGCTTAGCCCGGTTGCTATCTGTTTCGATCTTTTCAACTGATTTATTATAAACGAATTTCACACCAGCATCTTTCGCTGCAGATTCGAGTTTTAAGGAAATCTGGTGCATTCCTCCTATCGGGAAAAGCGCTCCTTCGATCATTTCAGTAGCAGGCAACATCGAAAACAGTGCCGGTGCCGTTAATGGACTTTGTCCGACGTAGATATTCTGAAACGTAAATGCTTGTTGCAAGTTTTTGTTTTTAAAAAACCTGCGAATAAAGGCAGCATGTTTAAGATAGGTTTTCAACCTGAAAAGCATCATCACATTTGCTATTGTCGTAAATTCAAGAAGGTTGTAGAAGTTGCGCGCCAGCAGGTTTTTGTACGAATCACGAAAAAACACATAACCTGTTGCTATATATTCTTTATACCGAATATAGCTCCCGGGCTCCATCCTTTCAAGCTGGGGTTTCATCACCGCGTCGTCTTTTGAAAAGATCAACCGCTCACCACTTCCGAAGTACAGTTTATAAATCGTTGAAAGATCTTTTAGCTCAAAACACTGATCAAAATCGAGTCCTAACGAATCGAATACTTTCCGGTAGATGGAAGGCATCAACAGAATTGTCGCCCCCAAGTCGAACCTGTGACCATCCCGAAGGATTTGGCTGCATCTTCCTCCCGAGTGAGAATTTTTCTCAAAGACAGTGACATCAAATCCATTCTTTGCCAAAGTGATAGCCGTTGCCATTCCAGCTATTCCTGCACCAACTATTACGACTGATTTTTTGCTCATTAAAATAACATGCTCCTTTCTGCAATTCAGGAAGAACAAACTGCCTTCAAAACCTGATTGGTATTAAATTATATTTGTCGATGCCGGGAAAGAATAATTACAATCTATTTACATCCGAAAAGCAATTTGGAAATATTCAAAATAAGAATCCCTTGCCACAAATATTGGAGCAAGGGATTTCTTTTATCGTAAATGGTTATTTATAAGTGGTTTATTTCAAATGCCAATTAGAATTTCAACCACATGCGCAAATCCGCTAATCATCAATGTTGTTAATGAGTTGCTTCCTTATTTCTTTATAATTATTCCAGTCAAACTGCCTGAGAAACCGTTCAGCGGCCATAGCACCGCGTTTAAACAGATCGAGTTTCGCTTCGTCGGTAATTCCGAAATTAAGCCAGTCGTGTTCGCCAATATCAATCTTTTCGATGAGCAGACTGTAGTCGGGATTTTTAAGCAGAAAATCGTAATCATGCAAATGGCGTGAGGCGTTGAACATTGAACCAAACAGATTCATTGGATTCGAAATCTTATTTGCCATGTTGCGGTTATCGCCAAGTCGGATACCAAAAGTTGGCATACGAGGTACAGAATTTTGCTTATGGAAGACATCTATTGGGAAATTCGACAGAATACCACCATCAACAAAGAAACTCGTCTGGGGTAAAGCTCCCGTGAATTTTACGGTATCCACCCAGTTCTGTTGTGCTTTTATACCTTGAGGAATGTTGTCGATTTGCAAAGGGCTGAAAAAAAATGGAATTGACATGGATGCTCGAACAAAAAGCGCCGGATTCTCACTTTCCGGATCACTCCAGTAGAGGTTCGCCATTCTTGGGAATTCGACCTTAGTTTCCGTCGTCAGATCAGCTGAAATAATGGCAATGCGAGGTTTCAGTCCGTCCAACGTTTTTGGTATTCCGCGGCGTATAATTAAATCGGCGGGGAGTTTTGAGAAATGCTCGTTTAGATCTGCAACCGATTCTACACCGTTATCTTCGAGAAACTTAGCGAGCCAATTCAGAAAATCATCACCCGGATTAAGCCCCAGATCATCAAAAAGTTCATCAATGACCTGCCATCCTTTCCAGATCATTTTCACCCGTTTTGCCTTTTCAACCAATGCTTTGATAAAGTCTTTCGAGTCGCTGTCCCCATCTACAAAATCGTATAGATTTTTATTGATCATTACTTCTATCACCTTTTCAGACTTTGGTTTTGAAACATCCCCCAAACCAGCCAGCAACATGGCATTAATCGATCCTGCAGAAGTCCCTGCAAGGCTGAAAAAACGGAGGCCCATCTGTTCAAGTACATAGGTGTATCCAATCAATGCCACCCCCAAAACTCCTCCACCTTCCTGAACGAGTTCGATGTATTGGTTTCCTGATACATCCATCAGATCGGAAAACGGTTTTTGATCTACTTTGTCATTTTTCATCCGCTCGATCAACTGAACGACTTCCGGATCATTTGTAAAATCTGTTGTTCCCATTGTTTTATTGATTAGTGATTGAAAATTAAATTAATGCTGCGTTGATGTTATAAATAGGTTGTTCCAACCAGGATATGAGTCGTAAGGAAGGTGTCTTTCATATTTGTGTTCCATTTATGATGAGAATATAGTAACTCCGCACAATTGCCTTCAATTCTAAGAATGCCGAAACTTTGTAAGGTCGGTTTATACGAGGAATTCAATTGAATTGTTACTTTAAATCCGATTTAGGTTAAATTTGCAGCAAAACATTCCTATAACGATGCATAAACTGGTATTTGCAACAAACAACGATCATAAACTGAGGGAACTAAAAGAGATTCTTTCGTCTGAATTTGAATTATTAAGTTTAAATGACATCGGTTGCGATGATGATATCCCCGAAACGGGAACGACCCTTGAGGCCAATGCAGCACAGAAGTCTTTCTATATCTGGGATAAATATGGCATCGACTGCTTTGCCGACGATACCGGACTTGAGATAGAAGCTCTTGGAAATGAGCCAGGGGTCTATTCTGCGCGTTATGCCGGTGAAGGACGAAGTGCTACCGACAACATGGTGAAGGTTTTGGCGAAAATGGGAAACGAAACTAACAGGAGCGCAAGGTTCAGGTGTGTTATTTCGCTGATTATTGGAGGGAAAGAAAATCAATTTGAAGGAATTGTGGAAGGGGAAATACTTGCTGAAAAGCACGGAGAAGCTGGTTTCGGATATGATCCTATTTTTATGCCAAATGGATTTAACCAGTCTTTTGCTGAAATGTCAGCCGATGACAAAAACCGGATTAGCCACAGGGGACGAGCTGTAATGAAATTGGTTGATTATCTGAAAAATATATAAATTCGCATCACCCGAATCGGTCAGTTTGTGAATAACTAATATTCGAATCGTTTGATGAGTGCAAAACTACATACACTACTTTTTGTGTTGATCGGCGTCTCTGTTTTCTGCGAGATTCCGGCAAATAACTGGCACTCATATTTGTCATATTATCAAACAATCGCAATTACTCAGGGTGATCAGAAAATCTTCACTGCCAACGAAAACGGTCTTTTCTCCTTCGACCTTAATGACAAAAGTTTCGAAACAAAGTCACGTGTTGAAGGGCTGTCAGATTCAGGGATTTCAGCGATCAGTTGGTCAAATTCAAAAAAAGCGTTATTAATTGGATATTCAAACGGAAACCTTGACCTTCTTTCCGGAAACTCAATTCTCAACCTGTCGGACCTTAAGCTTAAAACATCAATCGCCAACAAATCAATTAACAATATTTTTTGTGAAGGAGATTTTGCATGGTTAAGCTGCGATTTTGGCATTGTAAAAATCAATTTAAAAAAGTGGGAGGTAGCCGAAACCTGGATGATTGGACCGGATGCAACTCAAATTGCTGTAAAAGAACTTGCTGCTGATGATCTATATTTTTGGGCTGCAACAGAATCAGGTGTTTTCAGGGCTGAGAAAAGTAATCCAAATCTTCAGGATTATCACAATTGGATTCTTCAGGATGGGCTTCCATTTCCGCACAACCAATTCAGTTCAATGGCCGTTTATAATAACAAAGTCTTCACATGTGATAACGCTGGAAAGATCTACTCATTTGATGGAACATCGTGGCAGTCGGTTTATCCCGAAATTACTGGAATAAGAAAAATCAGGGGGGGCTCTTCAGCATTGGCTTTTGTTTGTGACAAAAGTATTGAGGTATTGGGATCGAACTCTCGCATGACGGTTTCGAATTATGGCACTTTGATTCCGACAGATTCAAAAATCAATCCCACTGATGCACTAATCAGCAATTCGGGTGATCTGTGGGTTGGTGATCACACATTCGGCCTGATTCAAAAATCAGTAGATGGTTCGTTTCATTCGATGGTTCCCGCGAGTCCATCGAATAATAATGCACTGAAATTGAGTTCCTCCAAAACTAACCTTTTTATCGCTACAGGTAAGGATGATTCGCAAGCGGCATCGGTTCCTGCTGAAATTCACAGGTTGAAAGGTCAGGAATGGTTTTCCGTCAACGAGTTTACTGATACGAAGTTATCCGGATTAAAAGATATTACTAAAGTCATTCCGTCGCCTATAAATCCGGAGCATTATTGGGGATCGACACGGGGTGACGGACTTATTGAATTTGAAGGTCAGAAAGTAATTAAAATATATAACCCGACGAATTCGGCACTAAGCTCGCAAAATGGTACTTGTAAAACAGGAGGATTAACATATGATATTGGCGGAAATTTATGGGTGACGAATCCTTTTGGAGGCAATCAGCTGCATGTTATAAAACCTGATGGAACCTGGAAATCATTTAGTTATCCGGGTATCGATAATCAGTTTACCGCTGCTGGTGACATGATTATTACAAAAACTGATACCAAATGGATTATCGTTAATAATTCAGATCTTTTTGCCCTCCGGACAAAAAATACGTTGGACAATACTTTAGATGACCAATACCGGAAAACTTCTGTCCGAAGCCGGTTCTCGAATGGAGAAACGACGCTTATAAAAGGGTTTAACCAGATTAATATACTAACTGAAGACCAGGATGGATATCTTTGGGTAGGAACAGAAAACGGCGTTGTACTTTACACGACCCCGGAAACACTCTTTGGGGATACGGAGTTTTATGGTGTTCAACCATCAGTAGATCTTGGTGATGGTCTGTTTCACCCGCTTCTTGAAAATGAAATGGTGAATGCACTGGCTGTCGATGGAGGTAACCGAAAATGGTTTGGAACAACAAATTCAGGAGTTTTCCTCTTTTCAGCAGACGGATCTAAACTGATCCACCATTTCGATACGGACAATTCACCCCTTTTTTCGAATAACATATCCAGTATTGCTATTAATAGTCAGAACGGTGAAGTGTTTTTTGCTACCGAACAAGGACTGATCTCGTGGATAGGTGATGCAACTGAAGGGGAAAATTCATTTCAACATTTATATGCATGGCCAAATCCGGTAAGGGAAACCTATCATGGTGACGTTACGATTGATGGCCTTACCGGCGAATCAAGTGTGAAAATAACAGATGTTTCTGGCAACCTGGTGTATAAGACAACTTCAAATGGCGGGCGTGCAACCTGGAATGGGAAGAATCGTAATGGCGATCGGGTCAGTACAGGCGTCTACCTGATTTTTTGTGCTAATCGCGATGGGAGCCAATCGCGTGTTATCAAACTGCTTTTTATTCATTGAAAGATGCTGCAAAAAACGCGAGGAATAGTACTACGCAGCCTTAAATACGGTGAATCAGGTGTGATTACAACCATTTATACCGAGGCGTTTGGCAGGATGGCGTTCATCATGCAAGGGATTCATGGGAAAAAATCGTCTGTGAAAGGAAATCTGCTGAAACAACTTTTCCTGCTGGAAATGGAGGTAGAATACAAACCTGGAAGGGAATTGCAGAGAGTGAAGGAGATAAAAAATATCTCTCCTTTCGGATCGATACCTTTTGGGATTGTCAAGTCATCGCAGGCACTTTTTCTGGCTGAACTTTTGGAAAAGGTACTTCGGGAGGAGGAATCACGACCTGATCTTTTTGGATTTCTTTATCGGTCAATTCAGGTGCTTGATTTACTAGAAGTTGGAATAAATAACTTTCATTTGATGTTCCTGATTCAGCTTACCCGGTATCTCGGATTTGGACCGTCGAACAATTATTCGACATCGAATCAATTTTTCGATATGATCGCCGGAAAATTTGTTGTATTACCTCCTACTCATCCGTGGTTCTTACAAAACTACGAAAGTTCAGTCCTTGCACAAATAATCGGAATGAGCTATCAAAATTCAACAGAATTCAAACCAGATCAAGGATTACGGAATATTTTGCTCGATTTTGTACTCGAATATTATGGACTTCACCTGGGAAACAAACTAAATTTAAAATCGCTCGCAATATTTAGAGATATACTTCATTAATAGCAATATGGCTATCGTTAATCAAGAATTAAGCAGTAGTTGTCATTCTGAATTTCTAAATCTGAATGGTTCGATAAAAAATAATGTTATTTTTGCAGTTAGCAACTGATTACTATAAAATGGTTTCATCAAAAATTCCAACTTCCAAGAAAAATGCCTTTGCAACGATTCTTGCAATTGCTGAGGAGGTTCATGCTATCGACTTGGCTGTCCCCATGTCGAATCTTGTTTGTCCGGAAAGACTCATTGATCTGGTAAGCAAAAATATGAGGCTTGGGAATAATGACTATTCCCCGGCTGAAGGTGTTGAACAATTACGAGAGCAAATTATCAATCTTGTAAATAGTCAAAACAACACTTCTTTCAATCCTGAAACAGACATTACGATCACAGCTGGTCCTGCGCAAGCGATGACCACTGCCATCAGTACATTTGTCAAGGAGGGTGATGAAGCGATTATTTTTGAACCGATTCAAGAGTCATATGCCCCATTTATTGAACTGAATGGCGGACGTCCAATTTTTGTCAACCTGAGAATGCCTGATTTCCGGATTGACTGGGAAGAGGTGAAGAAATTGGTCACTTCGAAGACCAAAATGATCATTATCAACAATCCTCAAAATCCGATTGGCCGGCTATTCAGCGAAGAAGACATTGATCAGCTTAAAAGACTTACAAATGGTACAAAGCTTGTAATTCTGAGCAATGAAGTTTTCGACCATATTGTTTTCGACGACCTGAAATTCCGTAGTCTGGCTTCTATTCCGGAACTTGCTGCCAAAAGCTTAATCGTTTCAAGTTTTGGACCTGTTTTCAATATAACAGGTTGGGGAATTGGATTCATCTATGGTCCGGAAAAATTGATGAGTGAATTCAGAAAGATTCAGCAATTTCAGGGGTTTAGCGTAAATACGCCAGCTCAATATGCGCTGGCTGAGTTTTTACAGGACGGTCCCGATTTTGAAACAATTTGTGAAACCTATCATAGTAAGCGTGATTTGTTTATCTCGTTATTGGAAGGGAGCAATTTTGAACTTGTTCCAACCCATTCAACTTTCTATCAGATTTTGGATTACAGTAAAATATCAGACGAATCGGATGTGGATTTTGCGACAAGACTCATCATGGAGTACGGTGTGGCAACAGTCCCATTCTCTGCTTTTCAACACGAAAAGACAAAGAATCAACTTATTAGAGTCTGTTTTGCCAAGTCAGACGAAGTACTTGAAGAGGCAGCCAGAAAATTGAAGAGTGTACCTGTTGACAGCAATCATCATTAGCTGAAAGCTTCCACTCCAAATGGTTTTTGGCCAGATTCGGAAAAAGATTACTTTTGCACTGCAAAATAATTCCGGCCTCATAGTTCAAGGGATAGAATGGAAGTTTCCTAAACTTTAGATTCGCGTTCGAGTCGCGGTGAGGCTACAAAGTGCCGAAACTCATGGTTTCGGCATTTTAATTTTCAATAAATTGCAATCATACATACCACTTTTTATAAAGTCTGAAGCAACTTATGAGTGTTTGAATTCATTGGACATTTGAATTCTGTAGAAATCCGAGAATCAGGATTTGAACGTTGTAAAAGCCTCCCTTTTCAATCTCAAATACGGGCAAGGAGATGAAATCACTTGATAATCATCA
>Ga0209585_10000114_pt1 | contig 30480 bp, 21 predicted proteins | sample NGEPerone_FD_185491 | JGI IMG/M metagenome (GOLD analysis project Ga0209585, IMG submission 185491) | Arctic peat soil microbial communities from the Barrow Environmental Observatory site, Barrow, Alaska, USA - NGEE Permafrost154B-one... | ecosystem: Environmental > Terrestrial > Soil >... | reverse complement strand
ACATCAGGGATTTTGTGTATGATGTACGTATAAAAATGATGTAACCTTTTCCCATTTCAAGAAAATAACAAGGCAAATAAAAATATTAAAGTATACTTGCAAACATTTGAAATTTCCCTGAATATTGATTTTTCCAAATTATGAAATATTATAAAATAACAGGATTCGCAGCATGTGCGATTCTGCTGATAAGTTGCTTCTTACCATGGGCCTATTATGCTGATCTGCATAAATCTTTTACAGGTTTTTTTTCTGAGCAGAATATTTATGGCAAACCGGGAAAAGTATTTGTTTTTATTGCTGTATGCTCAGCCATTTTAATTTATCTCGATAAAATATGGGCAAAAAGGACTCTTTTGTTTTTTGTGGCTGTTAACATCGGCTACTTAATAAAAACTTATATTTTATTCACAACCTGTTATTCAACCATCTGCCCTAAAAAAGAATATGGATTGTATTTATTAATATTTAGTTCTATTCTTCTTTTGGTTGTTGCTATTTTACCCGATTTAAAAATAAGTGATACTGAAGATGAAAATGAATAGAACCTATTCAAAAAGTTCCAATTTATTTTTTGGCCTCTTATTATCGAGCCATTGAAAGTTTTTTAATTTTCTTTGGTCTTCGGGAATTTGATTCATTGGGTACATGTGCCCATTTATATTATTTACAAAAAGCACCTTCTTTAAATCTTCATTTTTAAAATAAAGGTCGATAACATCGCCTGTAGCGCGGTTCATACCTATGTAAGCGCTGTCATCATCCTGCATATAATAAATGCTTTCAGCCTGAGAGCCTCTTACCCGCATATAATCAATTTTACCGTTAATAAAATAACCGTTGATCGTTTTACCTGCCATCTGGTTAAAGAATCCTTCTTTTGTTCTATTCACAATCATCCCTCTTTCAAAAACATATAGTCTTTCCGGTTGTTTATTTTTTGTAAAAAGATAAATAGTATCCCCGGTTATTTGAGTATGCCCACTCCATATAACCGGATTATAATACAGCCGGATAACCGAATCTTTTGTAGAAAGAAACATACTGTCTGAAATACTTTGCAGCGAATCATTGAATATTCTTACATGATGAAAAGCCAGGAAATACCTTATTGAATCCGTTTTGCCGGAGGAATCTTTTTTTACCGGTTTAATGCTATCATCTATTTTTATTTCCGGTTTATTTTTCAAAGAATCGATTCCCAAAGAGTCCATTTCATTTTTTGCCTGAAGGCTATCTTTTTTCTGAGTTTCCGGGATTTCTATGGTTGGTTTTACGGGAGTAATAGATTGAGTTGGAAATTTTATTGAATCTCTTTCAGAAGAAATAATTTTTCCCGAATCAATAAACAATTTTGGCTTTAATGGTAAATTTTTCCCAGAGGTATCCTCTACCTGCATGACAGTTATTTTTTTATTCTTTGGTAACGCGCGATCAGTAACACTATCTTTTAGTGGAGGCCCAGTTTCCTTTTCTATTGGTAGCCGGCGAATATCTTTTGATTTAAGTTGTAAAGAATCTTTTTTTGAAGAAATTATTTTTATCGAATCTGCAATAGGTTTTGATTGTTGTGAAAATTTTTTATACAAAGAATCTCCTGTTTCTATTCCATGTATTTTTTCATTCTCGGGAAGGCTGACATTGATTACACTATCTTTTTTAAGGGTAATATTTTGATTTTTTACAAAAGTGGTAAATCCTGAATAAATAGTATCCGCTGCTATATAAGTGCTGTCATTTTTTTGTTTTATAATCAGTACAGGTTTCCTGGTGGCAAGAAAAGAATTATTTTTTTTATTGAGAAAGATTTGGTTGCCACTTACTATAAACCCATTTGCAGAATCAATGATAACGGCATCTCCCTCAAGCTGGGCATTACCCGATTTGTTTTCGAGTGCCATATTATTTGCCGTATAAAACCGGCCACTGCTATCTTTTACAGTTGTGCGGCTGGTAAAAAATGCATTACCTGTATTAAGATCATAAGTTCCCTGCCTGGTATTAATTTCCACCTCATCATTCTTAATATTGGTCTCACTTATGAAAGTAGATTGCTTTGTTTGCATATTATATAAAAGAGAATCTGCACGCACATGATTTTTTGGCCCGTCCAGTTTTACATCTTTTTTAAAATAAACATCTTTAGTATCGGCATAATAGGTTCCATCAACGCTGGTGATTACATTTTTCCCTTCAATTACTTTTCCTCCATTATGAAAATTACCAATTCCGGTTTGAAGATTGTAATCAAAATCCTGTGTAAAAAGGGTGCTTTTTTTGTCTGTAAGTTTCACATTATTTGTCAGGTGAGCAATTTTTTCCTGGCCTAAATATTTAAGGTATTGGGCATAGGTATGTAAAGAATCGGCCTGGTTTATTTCAATATTTCCAAAGGCTTCTATAACATGTGTTGTTGGATTTATAACAAGGCTATCTCCGTGAAAAATAGTAGTTCCTTGTTTTACTATGGCACCGCCGGCAATTGTTTGCAAGGTTGTTACCGAATCTATTTTTAATGCGCGCATGCTTGGTCCGCGTATAATTTCAAATTCTCTTACCGTATCTGTGGCGGGTGTTGGCACTACCTGGCCATAAGTAATAAAACCTGCCTGCAAAAAAAAGATGAGGCATATAAATTTTATTGTATTAAACATTCTATTGGTTAACCACTTTTAAGGTATCATCTATCAATGGAGCAGTGATGTAATTGCCTTTATCTTTTTTACCAAACACAGAAAAATTCACATATCTTTTAGGATGAACCCTTATATCATCAAGAAGAATATTTATTTTATTGGAAGTGGATTCAAGATTATTGTATAAAGTTTTATCATTAAGCAACAAACCCAGGGAACCATCTTTACTATTAATTTTCTCTGAGCCAGCCTTGAAATTATTCACAGCAATGTTTAAAGTGTCCAATATCTTTTTAAGATCAATTGCCGCAAAATTAGCCGTTGCTTTTTGAGTATTGGAGAGAATATCATTTAGTTTTTGATTGTTATTATTTAAATTTGCAGTAAAAGTATTTACATTTTCAAGGGATTTTGCCAAAGCGCCGTTTTGAGCATTCATCATCTGTTGCAATGAAGCAGCAGAAATAGCAAAAGATGCTGTAGTTGTATTCAGGTTGGCCACTATCTCTCTTATGTTATTTTTCGTAGTAGGGTCAAAAACACCGGTTACAATATGCAATACAGAATCTAAGGATTTCACCGCGTTGCGCACTTCATATAAAACTGGGTTAATTAATTTCAAAGCCTCATCAAAAGCGCCACCACTAAGTGTGGTCAAAAGCGTATCACCACTTTGCAAATACTTTGTCGTATTCCCTAGTTGTATTTCCAAAGTAGGGCTGCCAAGTAGATTGGGATTAATAACAGCCAGGGAATTAGAAGGAATATTTACATCTTTAAAAAGATTGACTGTAACTACAATACGTTTCATATCTTTTCCCCCGTCAATATTTTCTATTCTTCCAATTTGAAGCCCGTTAATTACTACAGGGTTTGATTTTTTTAGCCCCTGAACATCCTGGTATACCGCATAGATATATTCATTTTTCTTAAAAAGATTTTTCCCTTTCAAAAAGTTGAAACCTAACACCAGTAAAACAACGCCTACAATCGCCAGCACCCCAATTTTTGTTTCGTTAGTAATTTTCATTTTTATTTTTAGTTAAGAAGAAATAATTTTCAAGGAGAAAATATTGTGTTTTTAAAATTTACTCTGCGAAAATAGTAAAAGTTTATTGGCGCTCGCAATCCCTATAAAAATGATTTTTTTGATAAACCAAAAGCGTATATGGATTCACAGCGATTGCGAATTAATAAAAATGAAATTATTTGGAATCGTTCATTACCTGGGTATTGGATAAAGTTTTAGGAGTTTCTACCTGGTTTTTGTATTTTATAAGAGCACGGGTAATAGCTTCAGCAATTTCCTGCTGGCCTTTTTCACTGTTTAAATATCGTTCATCATCATAATTAGCTACGAAACCTGTTTCAATCAAAATGGCAGGCATTTTAGTTGCTTGCAATACCCAAAGGCCAATCTGCCGTTGCCATACGCCTAAATCATTTCTGCCGGTTTTTGCAATTTCTTCCTGTACTTCTGAAGCAAGCTGGTAGCTTTTCTTAAAATAATTTTGTGAATACAATAATGCACTTGCTTTCCATTCGGGACTATCGTAATTTATATTTAAAGTGCTATCATCACCTGCTGTTTCAAATTGCATGTCCCCGTCTTCCAATGCCTTAATCTTAGCATCGCTTTTATGTGCAGCCAAAATGAGCGTACTGGTTCCTTTGCGGGATGTTGGAATTTTATAATAGTACCTTACAGGAACTTCACGGGTATGTTTAGTCATTATTTTTTTTCTCTTTTTTCCTTTACCAACATATCTTGTGGTATGGTAAGTTTCAGCACGGTAGCCAACAATTCTTGAGCCAGTTTTTAATTTTACCGCATCAGCATGAATACATACAAAAAGATCGCCATGATTTTCATTAGCAAATTGAGCTTTCTCTTTTACAGAATTATAAACATCGGTGGTCCTTGTAGGTATAATATTCACATCAGGCATTTGTTTCCTCAGTTCTGCTACCAGTTTCATTGATATAGCCAGCGTAATATTTTTTTCTTTAGAACCAAGCGTACCTTCATATTCACCCACAGCCCCATTATCACTTCCTCCATGGCCAGGATCTATTATAATGGTTTTTATTTTTTTAGGAACCTGGGAATAAACCACTACATTGATGAAAAAAAAGGAAGAAACTAAAAGAATACCTGCTTTAACAGGAGTTAAAAATCGAAACGATTTATTGAATACAAACATTTAAAAAATATTTTAATTGGGCTTATAATTTTTTTGTTTTATTAATCTTCACATAACCTTAATTGGATTATCTCTATTTTTGTTGCCTTACTGCTATGCAAATTTTAAACAAATTTAATTTAAAAAATTTTTTCCTGCTTACTGCCACTGCTATTTTGTTTATAATGACTGCTAAAAGCATGAATAAGAACGACCGCTTTGTTTCTTTTCACAATACTTTAATCACCAATTCCGACACTTCAATTCCATCAAAGGAAAATCATTTTTCTGTTGCAGAAAAGCAAAATTTTTCTAATGACACTTTACCACTAAAAAATAATGTACAAGTGGATACGATTCCGGCTGGTACAGCAGATTCTCTAACAAAAAAAGATTCTTCTTTAAAAGAACACACGGATACAATTCAGTTTAAATCTGCCAAAAACGCACTCGAAGCTCCGGTAGCCTATACAGCTGAAGATTCTATGGTGCTGGATGTACCTGCAAAAACAGTAACACTTTACGGCAAAAATTCAACAACAAATTATAAAGACAACGATCTTACCGCCCCGGTTATTTCATTTGACCAGGCATCGGGAGATATTATTGCTTCTATAAAAAGAGACAGCACCGGAAAAGTAATTTCATTACCAACCTACAAACAGGCTGATTTTACATCCCAAAGTGACTCAATCCGCTTTAATATGAAAAGTGGAAAAGGACTTACCAAGAGCACTTATACCAAACAGGGTGAAATGTATGTATACGGACAAGTGATTAAAAAAGTAGATAATAATGTTTTCTATGCTTTGAGGGGAAGGTTTACCACCTGTAATCTCGATACGCCCCACTTTGCTTTTATCAGCAATAAAATAAAATTCATTACAAATAAACTTGCCATCACAGGGCCGGTGCATCCTGAGTTTGAAGGTATTCCCATACCCATCTATTTGCCTTTTGGAATTTTCCCATTAAACCAGGGAAGGCATTCCGGATTTCTGGCGCCCAACTTTACTACCAATCAACAAAGAGGTATTGGGTTGGATGGTTTGGGCTATTATAAAGTAATTAATGATCATTGGGATATCATTTTCCGATCGAGTATTTATTCGTATGGAGGCTGGTCGTTAAATATCAATCCGCGATATTCTAAAAAATATCATTATAGCGGCAACCTGGCATTCGACATTCAGAATTTTAATTCAAATTTCAAAGGAGACCCGGATTTTGTTCATAACCGAAGTTATCATGTTACCTGGAGTCATTCTCAAGATACCAAAGCAAGGCCAGGCGTTTCTTTTATGGCAAGCGTAAATGCAGGAAGCAGTAGCTATAATTCATTAGTACCAAACGATCCCCGGATCAATTTCAGCAACCAGTTAACTTCATCTATTGCCTATTCAAAAACCTGGAAGGATAAACCTTTTAATTTAACCGTTACCGCCAATCACGACCAGAATACGAATTTAAAATTGATCAATGTAAGCTTACCAAGTGTAGGTTTTAATATGAGTACCATTTATCCATTCAGAAAAAAAGATTTTGCGGGTACTCCAAAATGGTATGAAAATATAGGAATCGCTTATAACGGAACAGCGCAGAACAGATTCTCATTTTATGACACCGTTAAAAACAAAACCATCTTTCAGCAAATAGCTGATACACTTCAATGGGGTGCCCATCATTCTATTCCCATCAGTTTATCATTGCCACAAATAGGAGTATTCCAGGTATCACCTTATGTTAGTTATGATGAAACCTGGTATCAAAAAAAAATAACCCGATATTGGGATAGCACTGATGATACCTTAAGAACAAATATTCAAAAAGGTTTCTATACTGCAAGGCAAATGGCATTCGGATTAAATCTTTCCACAAGAATTTTTGGGATGATTGCAGCAAAAAATAAAGATGCGAAAATTCAGGCCATCCGGCATGAAATACGCCCCACCTTCGGCGTAAGTTACCAACCCGATTTTAATAAAAACAATTACTACTATGCACAGATAGATACTTCAGGGGATAAAACCTTATTTTCTCACTATGAAAGTGGTTATAATATTAATGGGCCTTATTCCCAGGGAACCTTTGGCGGCTTTAATTATGGATTAGAGAATAATATTTCCATGAAAGTGCGCAATAAAAAAGATACAGGCGAAAATGCCCTGAAGAAAATTTCTCTTCTTGATGCATTAAGCATCCGTGGTAGCTATAATTTTTTCCTTGACTCTTTTAAATTTTCTAATTTAACTATAAATGCATCTACCAATTTATTTAATAAAATAAACCTCACCGCTTTCGCTAATTTAGACCCTTACCAGGTAAATAGCCAGGGCAGAAGAATTAATGAATTGATATGGAAACGAAAACCAATCTCTTTGGGGAGGTTGATGAGCGGGAGCCTATCGTTATCGAGCAACTTTAAGGGGGGTGATAAAAAAACCGGATCCACCACTCCGCAATTGCGGCCTACTGATTATACGCAAAATTCGGGTTATAGCCAGGATGAATACAATAGTGAAATGGCCTATATAACGAATAACCCCGGGGAATTTGCTGATTTCAATATTCCCTGGTCGGTCAACTTTTCTTATTCCTTAAATTTTACAAAACAATTTATCATCAATTCAGGGTTCAAAACTACCTTCTCACAAAATATAAATTTTGGAGGTACTTTAAATCTTACGCCTAAATGGCAAATGGGCATCAATGGATATTACAATGTTTCCCTCGGGCAACTTAATCCACTTTCGATCTCCATTTCAAGAGATTTACATTGTTGGCAAATGGGAATCAGTTTATCGCCAATAGGAAATTATCGCTTCTTCAGTATCAATATCAGTCCAAAATCTCCAATACTACGCGATTTAAAAATTAACAGGACACGCTCGTTTTATAGTGGCCTTTAGCTCCCGGTTTGCAGCCAATTTCTATTTTATGGAACTTTTAATATATTTTATCCAGGTCTTGATAAAAAATGCATTATTGGCATTACTGGTTTTTGAATCGCTGAGATGCATTGAAATTTTTATATTATCGCAGGTAGAAGTTAGCACATAATCGAGACGTTCTTCATTTGACTGCGAAACAGTAAGGCCTCTAAATTTTATACATCCTATTTCGTACTGCTTTACTTGTCTTAACGGGCCAGGAGTCGATAATTTTTTTACAATTTCTTCAAGAGCATTTATAAACTGTTTCAGGTTTTTTTTCTCAACCGGGAAGAGTCCATTGAAATTATCTGTAACAGTTACTGTATTAGAATAAATAACTGGTTGAGCCATGTGCTTATCCAGTAAAACATATTTCTGCGCATTAATCCCGTGCACTCCCAGCAATAAGATTAGTAGAAAAATAAATTTCATAAAGGTTTTTTCAGATTATTTGTATTCGCCAAAAACTGATCGTAGCGTATCAGAAATTTCGCCAAGGGTACACATATTTTCGACCGCATCAATCACAAAAGGCATTAAATTTTCATTTTTAGTTGCATGCTCTTTAATAATTTTTAAACAATTTTCTACTTTGCCATTGTCTCTTTTTTCTTTCAAAATTTTTAACTTATTGATTTGCTCTACCCTTATATTATCATCAATTTTAAAAGAAGGGGGCGCTATTTCATTATCGGCAATAAACGCATTTACCCCAACTATTATTTTATGATTGGTCTCAATATTTCGCTGATAAGCGTAGGCGCTTTCAGCAATTTCATTTTGAATAAAACCCTGTTCTATTGCATTTACACTGCCTCCTAACCTATCTACTTTAGCAATCAATTCCAAGGCAGCTTCTTCTATTTCATCTGTAAGCTTCTCTATAAAATAACTTCCTGCCAAAGGATCCACCGTATCCGCTATCCCGCTTTCATAAGCTACTATTTGTTGAGTTCTTAATGCTATGCCCGCGGCTTCCTCTGTTGGTAAATTAAGCGCTTCATCATAACCGTTAGTATGTAAACTTTGCGTGCCACCCAATACGGCTGCAAGTGTTTGCAATGTAACCCGGCTAATATTATTTAAGGGTTGTTGCGCAGTTAGCGTGCTTCCACCGGTCTGGGTATGAAACCTCAGCTTCATTGCCTCTTCATCTGTAGCGCCAAGTTCTTTCATCATTTTGGCCCACATTCTGCGCACAGCGCGAAATTTGGCTACTTCTTCAAAAAGATTATTATGCGAGTTAAAAAAGAAGGAAAGCCTTTTCCCAAAAATATTTATATCCAACCCTTTTTTTAATGCGGCCTGAACATAAGCTTTTCCATTGCTTAAAGTAAATGCAATTTCCTGAACTGCCGTGCTTCCCGCCTCGCGTATATGATAGCCTGAAATAGAAATAGTATTCCATTTTGGAAGTTCATTACTGCACCATTCAAAAATGTCAGTGATGATGCGCATTGAGGGTTGCGGAGGATAAATATAAGTACCGCGTGCAGCATATTCTTTTAAAATATCATTCTGAATAGTGCCCTGCAACTGTGAAAGATCAGCTCCTTGTTTTTTGGCTATGGCTACATAAAATGCAAGTAATATAAAACCAGTTGCATTGATAGTCATAGAAGTGGAAATATCTTTTAACTGAATTCCTTTGAACAGCGCTTCCATATCTTCCAAAGAATCAATAGCTACACCCACTTTACCAACTTCCCCTTCCGCAAGAGCATGATCACTATCATAACCAATTTGTGTAGGAAGATCAAAAGCAACACTTAATCCGCTTACGCCCTGAGAAATAAGATAATGATAACGCCGATTACTTTCTTCAGCAGTACTGAAGCCTGCGTATTGCCGCATAGTCCACAATTTACCGCGGTACATATCTTCTTTTACGCCACGGGTAAAAGGATATTTTCCCGGTATTTCTTCTGGAATTGATTTTGATAAATCTTCAGAAGTATAAACTTTTTTTATTTCTATTCCGGAATCGGTAAAAATTTTTTTCATGTGTTTTTAGTTTTCCTAATGCAGAAATTCTCCCATGGTTTCTTACAATACTTAAAATTCATTCCGGTTATTTGGAAATTTGTTTCGTCCGGTTTTATTTCATGATGAATGATTAAAACTGAATCCCTGATCACATAATTTTTTTTGCTTCAAAATTGATAGCATCCAATACAATGCTATGCAGGGATGCCTTTGGATTATTTATCAGAAAATCAACAATTTGTTTATTCAGATCCATCCCGGTTGCCTGCGAGGGAAGCGTAGAGGCAAGTTGGTTCACCACATACATATTCTGTTCTTTTAAATTATTCACCGCTTTCCAGATTTCAGGCGAAACATAAATTTGCTGGCTTATATTATAATCGTATTCCTGTTTGATAGAATCAATGAGCGAAGCCTGCATTTGCCGGGAAGAAAGGCCTGCATTATGTACACGGGATATTAAATTTTGTAGAGATATTCTTTCAGAAAGCAAGGTTAGCCTTTCATAAGCCTGGAGGCGAAGTTTTAAAGTTTCCGGATCTGATGATTGCCTCTCACCAATTTTTTTTTTGAAGGTAGAAAATTCTGTTATTAGCCAAACCATTGCTAACACTAAAACAAGCAACAGAATTAAAATGATGGTTTCAAATGTTGACATTTCTATAATTTATAGCAAAAATAAACATTCCGATAGTAAAGGTTGTAAATTTGTAGGATAGGAATCAGCCAAAAATATAAGCATGAATTAAGAAACACTAATTACACGAATTATAAACAAACACGAACGGGAACTAAAGAGTATGCATCATCTGGAATAATGATTAAGATTGTGGTTTTAATTAAAAAACAGAAATCAAATTCGTGTAATTCATGATAAAAATTCGTGTTATAAAATAGAAAAAACATATGGAAACAACAATCTCTAAAGCGCCGGTTACATTAACCATTTCAGCAATTAATGAAATAAAAAGGCTTATAAATGAAGAAGGTTTTGATACGGAAAAATATTTACGTATTGGAGTAAAAGGTGGAGGATGCTCCGGAATGTCTTACCTGTTAGGTTTTGAAAATAAAACTGATAAGGACGATATTTTTGATATAGATGGAATTAATTGTATTATCAATCCTGCTCAAAGCATATATCTATTAAATATGGAAATTGATTGGGAAGGTGGCCTTAACTCAAGAGGATTCACTTTTAATAATCCTAATGCAAGCACTACATGTGGTTGCGGTAGTTCCTTTGGTGTGTAGGGTATGGTGCACTTTTACACTATTCAATAATCAGGTCAGACGGATACCGTCAGATATAAAAAAACCTGGTAGCTTAATAAACTACCAGGTTTTTTTATTGACTTTCAAATATTATTTAGTTTCAGCTAACTTACCTTTTGATGTCTTTTTTACATCTTTAGATTTAATGCGCGCCATGCCTAAAGGCTTATCTTTTGCAAACTCCATAAGAATAGGCGCTGCTACAAAAATAGATGAATAAGTACCTGTAATAACACCTATCAGCATTGCAAATGAAAATCCCCGGGTTACTTCGCCACCAAATATGAACAAAGCAAGCAAGGTTAAAAATACCGTTGCTGATGTCATAATCGTGCGGCTTAATGTATCATTAATTGCACGGTTGATGATAGAAGCTTTGGTAGCGCCCTTCATAGCATGACTGTCTTCACGTATCCTGTCAAATACAATCACCGTATCATTCATTGAGAAACCAACTACCGTAAGAATGGCCGCAATAAAATGCTGGTCTATTTCCAGTGGGAACGGAACGATATTTTTGAAAAATGAGAATACCGCGAGTGCCACAAAAACATCATGGAGCAATGCGACAATAGTTCCAAGTGAATAACGCCAATCCCTGAAACGAAGGAAAATATAAAGTATGATGGCCAGGATGGCAAAAATAACCGCTTTCACAGCCCCGGCTTCAAGGTCTTTAGATATTATAGGCTGCACTACCTGTGAACTTTGAATATTATTTTTCACAAATTGAGCTAAGGTAAGGCTGGCAGGTAATTGTGCCTTTAGTCCCTGATATAATCTGGCTTCTACTGCACTGTCAGCATTGTCAACACCTTTTAAATACGAGGTTGTTATATCAAGATGTTTATCATCACCAACCGTTTTAAGTACTACATTATCTCCATCTAAAGCTGCTTTTAAATTATCTCTTACCTGCTCAGTACTTACCGCTTTATCAAACTGAATGGTATAACTTCTTCCACCTTTAAATTCCACACCTTTATTAAATCCATTAAAGAAAGAACCCACTCCGAATATTAAAACGAATACTGAAATGACATAAGCGACTTTCCTGTATTCTATAAATTTAAAACTGGCGTGTTGAAATATCTTTTTTGAGAACCCGGTAAAATATTTAAAATGCCTTTCCCTGGTCATCCATATATCAGTAACCAATCTTGAAATTAAAATTCCACAAAATAGAGAAAGGGAAATACCTAACATTTGAGTGGTAGCAAACCCGAGTACAGGGCCTAAACCGAAATAAAATAATATAGCCGCAGTTAAAAATACAGTAACGTGAGCATCAATAACAGGAGCATACGATCTTTTGTAACCATCGCTAACCGCCTGCTGATGGCTTTTGCCACGAATGAGTTCTTCTTTTATTCTTTCAAAAATAATTACGTTAGTATCTACCGCCATACCAATCGTAAGTACAAGGCCCGCAATACCGGCCGCGGTAAGCGTGGCGCCCAAAGCACTTAGAATACCAATAGTAAACAGCAGGTTTAATACCAGTGCAATATTGGCAATCCAACCTGCGGTATTGTAATACACTAACATTAAAATAAAGATGGCCAGGAATGAAATGATAAATGCCAAAGCACCTCCGTGAACGGCGGCAGCTCCCAGCGTAGGGCCTACTATTTGTTCCTGAACAATTTTTGCCGGAGCATCTATTTTACCAATTTTTAAAATACTGGCTAAATCCTGTGCTTCTTCTACTGAAAAATTTCCACTGATTTCAGAATTTCCCCCTTCAATGGGGCCATTTACATTTGGAGCACTATAAACAATATCATCAAGCACAATTGCAATTGGCCTGCCTACATTATCAGTAGTTAGTTTTGCCCAGGTGCGGCTACCAGTTGGTGTCATCTGCATTTTAATTGCAGGCCGGCCACGTTCATCATAATCCGCTTTTGAATCTTCAACACCTTCGCCTTCTAATTTTGCTTTATCAGTACCGGGAACGGTTTTTATCGCATACAATTCAAAATACCGCTGTCCTGTTTTATCATTTTTCTGCTGAAGTCCATAGAGAAATTTAATATTGGATGGGAAATTATTTTTTACAATATCCATATTCAGATACTGGTTTGCCAAAGCGGTATCTTTCAATTCCACATTGGCGATAGCAGGATAATATTGAGGTTTGCCATCAGCGCTTTGTTGTGGTCCTATAAAATGAATTACGCTGGCAAGCGGATGTTCGTTGGCCAATAATTTTGCTGAATCGAGCGTGGCTTTTGTACTATCATTCTTCTTCGTAGTATCGATTGAAACACCACTTAAATAATCAGCAAGGGCTTTATCTGCATCATCAATATTTTTTCCAACTTCACTAATATTATATACTTCCCAAAATTGTAAGTAGGCAGATGCCTGTAATAAATTTCTAACTCTTACCGGATCCTGCACACCAGCCAATTCTACATTGATGATTCCTTTATTGGCATCAAGATTAATAGACGGCGATGCCACACCAAACTGGTCAATACGCTTTAGAAGTACTTTATAGGTCTGATTAATGGCAGTTTTTGCAGTTGCCTGTAAATCGGCCAGAACTGTTTGATCATTATCAGTTAATTTAATCGTCTTGCCTGCGCCTGCAAATACAGAAGCAAGGCTAACTCCGGGGTTTTGTTGTTTAAAAACCTGGCCGAATAAAGTAATATAATCCAGATCGCTTGTTACCTTTTCCGCATTAGTGGTATTCAATGCTTTTAATAATGCGGGGTCTTTGGGATTATTACTTAATGATTTTAATAATCCATCAAGGCTTACATTCATGGTTACACTCATGCCACCCTGAAGGTCAAGGCCAAGATTAAGTTCATTTTCCTTTGATTTCTGATAAGTGGTTCCAAATATGGGATAAATCTTTTCATCCCTGGTGCTATCTAGGTAATGCTGAAATGTTTTTTGTACCAGTACATCTTTCTCTTCGCCGGAAATACCGGGATTATTCATCGCAACAGTTTTTTCAGCCTTTAGTTCCATTTTCTTTTCATGGTTGTTAACTACCCATGTAAAAGAAAGTTGGTAAACAGAGATCAGAATAAGCATAATGGTAAAAAACCATACCAAACCTTTCAATTTCATATCTTAATTTTTAGAAGTTGGCAAAGATAGGGTTTTGAAGTTAAAATTTTTTAGGATTTTATGCTTCATTTAACTCATTAAAAAAAATATTAAACACATTAAAACCAGCGCATATAAAATATTTTTTGAGGAATATTTTTTTGAATAAATATTTAGGAAGGAAAGAAAATTTCTGCCTAAGCTTACTTCAGGCCAAATAATTACTAATAAACGAAAATTAAAAAAAAGTATATTGAATTATTCGCCACTCCCCTTTTCACCCACAAACCAGTTTTCTTTATTTTTAAATAACACATTAAAAGTTGTCATCGAACCATAAATACGGGTAATATATTGTTGCAGATTTACCTTGTCTTCATCACTCAATATTTTATGCGAATTGATCTGTTGTTCCATAACCCTTACCCTGTCGCGAAGCATTACTATTTTATGAAAGAAAACATCAATAGGAATTTTTGCTTTTTGGGTTTTATCTGCAGGTTGCAATAACATAGTTCCACCTTTCCACCGGTCGCCCAGTGGAACTATTTCTGATGCATCGCTCCAAAGCCGTAAAATTTTGAGTAAAGATTTTTCTACTTCACTGGTAGTTTCCAACTCAACAGTTACCTTCTCAGGAATAATTTCTTCGAGTTGGTCGTCTGTTTTATCAATCTCTTTAATGCCCTCATTTATGAAAGAAATAAGATAGGTAGCCAATCGAACACCTACTATTACTCCGGGCCCAAATTGCGTATGTTGAAGCCTGGTGCCGATACCCAATATTAATTGATCCATTATTAAATTTATTTGTGTTTACAAAGGAATTATTTTTATTCGTAACTTGATTTAAAATTTAAAAAAAATAATATGCATCGTCGAAAATTTTTGCAAAATTCAATGCTTGCTTTTGGAGCTTTAACAATTGGAAAACAAAAAATATTAAAAGCGATGGTTGATGACCCATGGAAAATATCCATGCTCACAGACAATATTGGCATTTTTACCGAAAGAGGCGGCACTATTGCATTTCATTTTTCAAAAGAGGGTATTATTGTAGTTGATGCACAGTTTCCTGACACCGCTCAACATCTTATTGATGAGTTGAAGAAACGAAATGATCAACCCTTTCATTTGTTGATCAATACGCACCATCATGGCGATCACACTGCCGGAAATATAGCTTTTAAAGATTTGGTTACCCGTGTTCTGGCACACGAAAATTCACTGATCAATCAAAAAAGAGTAGCCGTTGCGAATAAAACAGAAGAAAAACAATTATACCCCAATCAAACCTTTGGAAAAGTTTGGGAAGAGAATGCCGGCAAAGAAAAAATAGGTTTATACTATTATGGCGCTGCTCACACCAATGGCGATGCCATTATTCATTTTAAGCACGCCAATATTGCTCACATGGGTGATCTTGTCTTTAACCGCCGCCATCCCTTTGTAGACCGCAGTGCGGGCGCCAATATACAAAGCTGGATCAATGTATTGGATTCGGCCATGAAAAAATTTGATAAGAAAACCATTTTTGTTTGCGGACATTCGGGTACTGGTTATGATGTAAAAGGCCAAAAAGATATGCTCCTTGCCTTTCATGATTATCTGGGAAATGTTATAAAATTTGTAGGCGATGAAATGAAAGCCGGAAAAACAAAAGAAGAAATTTTAAAAGCTACCGAAATACCCGGCTCACCCGAATGGAAAGGTGAAGGAATAGAACGCCCTTTACAGGCTGCTTTTGAAGAGTTGAGTTCTGTAAGTTAAATGTTGCGTCTATTATCTCACTTATATTAAATATTAAAGGGTAAACCACAAATAAAGTGTAAGTTGTGAGTAATTTTAAATCCTTCTCCTGAAAATTTCCTACTTTAGTAAAGCCTTAATAATTTTAATATTTTTTCTTTCTCCATTTTACGGTCACAGTTTGGGAGTACTTAGCCATGAAGCAGTAGTAGATGCAGTGTGGGATAAATCAATTTTGCCTTTATTAAAATCAAGATATCCCTCAGCAACCAAGGACGACCTGAAAAATGCTCATGCCTATGCATATGGCGGTGCGGTTACTCCTGATATGGGATATTATCCTTTCAGCAGTCACTTGTTCACTGACCTTGTACATTATGTACGCAGCGGAGAAATGGTGGAAGCCTTATTAAAGGATGCAACAAATCTTAACCAGTATGCTTTTGCCCTGGGTTTTTTATCCCATTATGATGCAGATAATTATGGACATCCTTTGGCTACCAACAAGAGCGTTACGATTGTTTATCCCAAGCTTGGAAAAAAATATGGGAGCGTAATTACGTATGCACAAAATAAAATTTCGCACATGAGGATGGAGTTTGGTTTTGATGTATTGCAAACTTCGAAAGGCAATTATGCATCACAGGCTTATCATGATTTTATCGGCTTTAAAGTAGATACTTCAGTATTGGCAAGAGCTTTTCTTGAAACCTACGGACTTGACATTAATGAGGTTTTTAATAATCACCTCTCAATGACAATTGAAGTTTTCAGATTACTGGTTGCCAATATATTTCCACTCATAACAAAGTCGGCATGGGCTTTAAAAAGTACTGATAAATTAATAACCGAAAAAACAACTACGGGTAAAAGATTCAAGTATAAAATGCAGGTAAAGCAGTATAATAAAGAATTTGGTACCGGTTATAAACATCCGGGATTTTTTCCCATATTATTATCCCTTTTTATCCATGTTTTACCTAAGGTGGGGCCAACAAGAGCATTAAGGTTTAAAATTCCATCGCCCCAGGCTGAAAAATATTTTGACGACGGTTTTGATACAATATCGCTACATTATACTGCCAACTTAAAACACCTAAATCCGGCAAACATTGCATTAAAAGACAAAGATTTTGACACCGGTAAACCTACTGAATCCCGGGAGTATAGCCTTGCAGACAAAACATATAGCACCTGGCTTTTGACACTTAAAAAAGACAATTTTAAAAACGTTACTACATCTATAAAACAAAATATTCTTGGTTTTTATACTCAGATTATAATTCCATCGCAAAAGAAAAATTCTAAAAAATACACTAAATTTTATAATGCATTTAATGATCTTAAAAGCATACACCCAATTGTAGCCAAATAAATCCTTCCATGTCTAAATATCCACTACAGAGATTCAATTTGCCGGACAAGGTATCTGCTAATTTGCTTTTCTTCCAGCAATTTAATAACTCATAATTCTTTAACTAATCATTATTTTTTCTGCATAGTCTCAATCACTTATTTTTGCACCGTTTTAAAAAAATAATATAAATGAAACTTTCTTCTCTACTATCAAGATTTAGTGAACCGGAAACACTCAAAATGGCCAAACTCGGACGTGAGTTAAGAGCAAAAGGCATTGATGTAATTGACCTTAGCCTTGGCGAACCGGATTTTAATACTCCCGAACACATTAAAGAATCGGCTAAAAAAGCTATTGATGACAACTGGAGCCATTACACACCTGTAGCGGGTTTTCCCGAATTAAGGGAAGCTATTTGTAAAAAATTATCAAGAGATAACGGCCTTGAATATACTCCGCAACAGATAGTGGTAAGTACAGGTGCCAAGCAAAGTATTGCCAATACCATGCTAAGTATTCTTGATGAAGGAGATGAAATAATTATCCCCACTCCTTATTGGGTTTCTTATTCGGAAATTGCCAGGATTGCAAGGGCCAATGTTGTTTTCGTAAATGCTACTGTTGAAACAGGGTTCAAAATAACTCCGGCTCAACTTGAAGCCGCTATCACCAACAAAACAAGACTTTTTATTTTCTCTTCCCCATGCAATCCTACAGGAGCCGTTTATTCAAAAAATGAATTGGAAGGACTAGCAAAAGTTTTTGAAAAATATCCTGACGTGTGTATCATTAGTGATGAGATTTATGAATACATCAATTTTACTAATGAAAGTGGAGACAGACTGGAAAGCATTGCGCAATTTGACTCTATAAAAGACCGCGTAATTATTGTAAACGGATTAAGTAAAGGGTTTGCAATGACGGGCTGGAGATTGGGCTACATAGCCGCAAATGTTGAAATAGCAAAAGCCTGTGAAAAAATTCAGGGACAAATGACAAGTGGCACCAACTCTATTACCCAGCGTGCTGCTATCACCGCCTTAGATTCTTCACTGGCGCCAACTTATGAGATGGTAAAAGAATTTAAGATCCGCAAGCAAAGGGTAAAGGAATTATTGCAGGAAATACCTGAATTAAAATGTACAGTACCAGATGGCGCCTTTTATATTTTCCCCGAAGTGAAATATTATTTTGGAAAAAAAACCGGCGAACATGTAATTAATAATGCCAGCGATTTGAGTATGTATCTTTTAAATGAATCTCATGTTTCTACCGTAGCCGGCGATGCTTTTGGAGCGCCGGATTATATAAGGATCTCTTTTGCCAACAGTATGGAAAAAATTGAAGAAGGATTTAAGAGAATTAAAAAGGGGTTGGACAATTTGAAATAGTTTTCTTTGAAACTACACACAAAAGCTGAAATGAATTTAGTCATTTCAGCTTTTCTTTTTTTTCAAAAAAAATTACCCCATTTTATTGTGGATGTTTTACTTTCATAAATTATTTTATTAAAACACTACACCATCATGAAAAAAAAATTATTTATTTCCCTTGTTTTTGTAGCCGCCGGAATTGCCGGTGCTCAGGCACAACAAACTATGAAGCCTGAAGATACTGAATTTTACACCCCTGTTCCACCGGTAGTTACCCCAGGGAAATCCTGTGGTGTTGCACCTTCTGATGCTACCATTTTATTTGATGGTAAAAATTTAGATAGTTGGGTTTTGGCAGATGATACCACCAAACCTGCTGACTGGATAGTGCATAACGGAATTGTTACCGTGAAGAAAACATCCGGTAATATACAAACAAAACAATCCTTTGAAGATTACCAGTTGCATATTGAATGGCACATACCAAAAGATATTGAAGGCTCCGGACAGGCACGTGGTAACAGCGGTTTGTTTCTTGCTTCTTTAGGAAAAGGTGATGCCGGTTATGAAATGCAAATACTGGATAATTATAATAATAAAACATACACTAACGGACAGGCAGGAAGTATTTACAAACAATATCCCCCTTTGGTAAATGCCAATTTCCCTCCCGGAGAATGGCAATCTTATGATGTAATATGGACAGCCCCACGCTTTAATGAAGATGGTTCTTTAAAAAGCCCGGCACGTGTAACCGCTTTTTTTAATGGAATCCTGGTTCAGAACAATGTTGCTCTAAAAGGGCCCACCCGTTATATTGGCCTGCCTACTTATGAAGGTGCTGCGCATGGACCGGCTCCTGTTAAATTGCAGGCGCATGGAGATAAAAGTAAACCCATCAGTTTCAGAAATATATGGGTAAGGCCTTTATAAATATTTGAATTATTTCGCTAAGTATTTTTTTATAGCCTGTGAGGGCCAAAACTAATTTGTGATTTATACATTATTTTACCATCAATGGAAATCATTCTGGCGAAGCCGGAGTGCAGGCAGAAATATAGCCATGCAAATATTCATTGGGTTTATAGTGCTGTACCTGGCTCTCACAGCTATTTTTATAGGATTTTCTTTACATGAATTATTATCTAAATCTTTTCCGGGGAAAGATGTTATAAAAATATTTTTCGGATTTATTCTCTATTACTTTTCTTTCGATATTATTTTACGATTTATATTTCAGAACCTACCCACACTTTCCATTCAGCCCTACCTTGTGCAAAATATTAATCGCAATAAACTGGTGCAATTCTTAAATCTGCGTTCTCTTTTTTCAGTTTTTACTTTTATCCCATTCTTATTATTCTTACCATTTATTGTATCTGTTATCAGCGAAAAATATGGACATACAGTATCAATCGCATTTGTAATTACCATCATCAGCCTTTCGTTTTTCAATCACTTCCTGGTACTGTATATCAAAAGAAAAACCATATTAAACCATTGGTGGCTGATTGGATTTTTTATTGTGATTATGTTGATAATTGCCGCAGATTATTTTAAAATATTTTCATTAAGTAATTGGTCTGTTGCTTTATTTACAACACTTATCAATATTCCTTTGCTTTGCCTGTTTTTTTTATTACTGGCCATATCCGCCTTTTATAATAACAGCCTTTTTCTTCGAAAGAATTTTTATTTGGAAGATTTGCAAAAATCATCCGGGCAAAAAAAATCAACCAATTACAACTGGCTTCAAAGATTTGGAAACAATGGCGACCTTATAGAAATGGACATTAAACTAATTATCCGTAATAAACGGCCACGGACTTTATTATTGCTTTCGGTCATATTTCTTTTCTACGGATTTATTTTTTTCAAACCGGAATATTTTAAGAAAGACAGTCTGGGTATTCTGCTCATAGGGGCAGTGTTTGTAACCGGAATGTTTATGGCTACTTATGGACAATTTATTTTTGCCTGGCAAAGCAATCATTTTGATGGATTGATGAGCAACAACATCAATATAAAATCTTACATCAAAAGCAAGTTTATGCTACTCGGCTCTTTTAGTACCATAGCATTTTTAATTAGTTTACTTTACGGATTCATAAGCTGGAAGCTAATTCCAGTCCTGTTTGCAGCATGGCTTTTTAATATTGGTATTCATACCATATTAGTCGGTTATATAGGAACACTCAATTTTAAAGGATTGGATCTTAGTAAAGGATCAACATTTAATTACCAGGGAACAGGCGCTGCCCAATGGTTGTTTTCATTCGTAATTTTATTGGCAGGCCTGATTATTTATTTGCCTTTTGCATTACTCATTAATGCCTGGTCAGGTATCGCCGCTATTGGTATTGCGGGGCTTATCAGCTATATGATGCAAGATTGGTGGATCGATAGAATAGCAGTACAATTTGAAAAACGTAAATACAAAATGCTGGATGGTTTCCGCGAAAAATAAGAATATGATAACGATCAACAATATTATAAAATCCTACAACAAAAAGATTGCTGTAGATATACCTCAACTTGAAATTGGCTATGGCATTAATGGTTTGGTAGGCAATAACGGCGCCGGCAAAACCACTTTATTCCGTTTAATATTAGACCTGGTAAAAGCAGATCGCGGCGAAGTATTATCGAATGAAAAAAATGTTGCTAAATCGGAAGATTGGAAAAGCTATACCGCAGCCTATATTGATGAAGGATTTTTAATTCAATACCTCACTCCTGAAGAATATTTTTATTTTATTGGAAAACTGCACAAGCTGTCAAAGGCTGATGTGGATGAATTTCTGGCAAAGCTGGCCGCTTTTTTTGATGGCGCAATTTTAAAAAGCGGCAAGTATATCCGAGACCTTTCAAAGGGCAACCAGTTTAAGGTTGGTATAGCTGCCTGCCTGCTGCAAAGCCCAGAAATATTGATACTCGATGAGCCGTTTGCCAACCTGGATCCATCTTCTCAAATAAGGCTGATACAAATGTTGAAAGAATTAAATAAAAGTAAAAAAATGATCATTTTGATAAGCAGCCACGATCTGAATCATATAACAGAAGTGTGTACCCGAATATTATTGATGGAAAAAGGATTGATCATTAAAGACCTTCAAACATCATCAGACACTTTGAGTGAACTTGAAGTTTATTTCAGGGTATAATAGTTATTCTACACTCCAATAGAGAATTCTAAGCAATTTATTTTCTAGCTGCTTTTACCATCCTGCTGCCAGGGAAAACCAATGATTGAACCGGACTTTTTTCATTTCGGATAAGGTGTTTCATAAAATATTTCTTTCAATGACTTCCTTAAGAGTGTCTATATCAAAGGGTTTGCTTATGTAACCATTTGCTCCGCTTTTTATGCATATTTTATCAATTTCATCATTAGCAGAAAAAAGGATAACCGGGATAAATTGTGTGCGAGAATCATTCTTCATTAGAGCAATTGCTTTTTCGCCCCCAATTACAGGAATCCATAAATCCATTAAAATAATATCAGGTTTTATTTGGCTAATATCAGAAATAATATTTTCACATTTCATGCGTGTTTCTACATGATAATACTTCTCTAAAATTATTTTGCACAAAAGCAAAATCTCCAGGTCATCGTCATAAATTAAAACACATTTTGGTGCCTTATTCAGGACAGGGGATAATAAACCAATCTTTTTTTTACTTTTCATTTATTATAAAAAAAAAGTTCTCCTTTTTTACTAAGTCAGGCCTCAGTTATGATTAATAATTTTTAGTTGCCGGTGGTACTTCAATAAAATCCTGGCCAAAATGAGGCTGTACTGGTAATGTAAAATAAAATGTACTTCCTTTTCCCGGTTCACTCTCCACCCAAATTTTACCGTGATGCCGTTGAATAATTTCATAAGAAATAAACAAGCCAATACCTAAGCCCTGTGATTCTATTGTATGATCTATCACACGGTAATACTTATCAAATATTTTTTCAAGATTTTGTTTGGAAATTCCGATGCCATTGTCTTTTACCGAAACTATTATCTGATTGTTTTTCTGCTCCAAATTTATTAAAATCTTTCCCCCGCCCGTATCAAGTGAATATTTTATTGCATTATTCAATAAATTAATAATTACCTGCTGCAACCTGTCTTTATCCCCTGACACTTGCTGGTCAACCTTGCCTGTTTTTATTATAGCATATTTTGGAGAAGAATATTGAATATCCTCAATGGTATTATCAATCATTTCATTGAAATTAAAAGAAGAAATATTGTAATTCAATTTTCCGGATTGTATTTTACTTACATCCAATAATTCGTTGATGAGTTCGTTGAGCCTGGCAATTGAAAAGCTGGCTTTTTTTGCATAAAGGCTGGCGATTTCTTTTTTTGAATCCATAGCAAGTTCAAGTTCGATCAACTGCAAATAGGCTTTAGCAGTGGTAAGCGGGGTTTTCATTTCATGGCTCGCAATGCTGATGAATTCATCTTTCTTCTGCTCCTTTATTTTCTGATCATGAATATCAGTAGCAGAACCTACCCAGGAAATTATTTTACTCCCGTTATCTTTTATAGCCGTGGCCCAGGCTAAATGCCAACGGTACATACCATCAATTTCTCTTCTCAACCTTATTTCGTTGTAAAAATCTTCACCGGTTGTCAGGGAATGTTGCCCGGCTTTAATAACTTCTGCCAGATCTTCGGGATGCACTATATGTTTCCATTCTCTTTCAAATATTGCTTCCTCGAATGACAAACCTGAGTATTCAAGAAAATATTGATTGAAAAAAGTAATGTTACCATCGGCTGATAATGTTACAGTAATCTGGCGAATTGATTCTAATATCATTCTCAAATTTTCTTCACTTTGTTTCTTTGCAAGTACCTGCTGTGTTACTTCATAACCAAATACCAGTATGCCGTCAATTTCTCTTTCCAGGTTATATATTGGTTGGTAAGAAAAATTAAAATAAGTAGCCTCAGGCGCTTTGCCTTCATCGTGTGACATATATAAAAGCTTTTCTGTTGCCACATAAGGTATGCCGGTTGTATATACATTATCCAGCAACTCTACAATTCCGGTTCCTTTCAATTCAGGCAGCGCATCAATAATTTTCTTGCCCAATAATTTCCGCGTTCCATATAGTTTTTGATATTCGGGATTCACTAATTCATACACAAATTCAGGGCCTCTTAATGTACATACAAATGCAGGGGCATGCATGTACAGGCTTTCAATCATTTCGGCATTTCGTTCCAATTGTTTGCGGGCCATTACCTGTTCTGTAACATCATAAGCAAAGGCCAAAATATCCTCTGTTTTGCCCTGTGCATCCTTAATTGCCTGGTAATTTATATTAGTGTAGATCTGTTCTGGTTTTCCTCTTTTTCTTTCAATAGAAGCAGGTATTTCTGTACCAGTAAAAGGCTCTCCTGTTTTATATACTTTATCTAATATTTCTACGAAACCCTGGCCTTTTAATTCCGGCAAGGCTTCTATTAATTTTTTACCTGTCAAATTACGATTGCCGGTAAATTCATGATAAAGCGGATTAGCTAATTCAAAAACATGTTCAGGCCCTTTTAAAATGCAAAGCAGGGCGGGTGTTTGCATAAAATAATTGTGAAGCATCTGGCGTTCCTTTAGAAGTCCACTCGCCTTTTCTTTAAGTATTTGCTCTGCATCTTTTCTTGAAGTAATATCATCCAAAGCTAATAAAATCAATTGCTCGCCGCTTTCACTGTGTATTGGTTGTATATTAAAACAGATGAAACGTTCACCGATGGCAGGAAATGTAAATGCTATTTCCACCTCTACCATCTTTTCTTTTTCTTTCTGAATTTTTCCCAATTCTTTGCGCAACCCGGGAATATCCCAGCCATTATCCTGCAATTCAAATAAAATTTTTCCAAGTGTTTCATCTTCCGTTATCTGGAAATTTTTATAAAAAGATTTGTTAGCGCTTTTTATGCGAAAGTTTTTATCAAGTACCAGCAGCGATTCGTGAAGTATAGAGATAGTGGCTTCGGCAAACTTTCGGCTTTGGTTCAGTTCTTCATTGCGGTCGTAGAGTTCCTGGTTTACGGTAATCAACTCCTCGTTGGTGCTTTGCAATTCTTCTTTGCTGGTTTCCAGTTCTTCATTCAGGCTTTGCAATTCTTCGCTGCCGCTAAGCAATTCTTCATTGGAACTTTGCAGTTCTTCATTGGCAGCTTCCTGGTCTTCTGTAATGCTGCGCATATCTTCCCGTGCCCGTGCCAATTCTTTTTCTAAATGCTGAATGCGAATATCTTTTTCTTCTTTTTTAATTTTTGCAGCAATGCCTTTCCCTTTACCCATTGCCAATTGCTCATTAACAATTGATACCTGTTCTCTAAAAAGGATCAAAAAATGCAAATCAACAGTATTCAATAATGGAATCACTTCAATACTTACCCATTTTTTTCCATTGTTTATCACAATGCCTTCTTTGAGGAATGGTTCGCTGGTAGTTTTTGCTTTGTACAATGCATTTCGGATTTCGAAAGCCAAACCTTCTTTTGCCATTTTCAATACATTCAAACTTGCTTTGCCTGGTGAAGGTTCTAAGAATTCGCCTGTAAAACCACGAAATTGTACAATGTCAAACTGGTCATTTACCACCACACCCACCGGCGTGTATTTTGAAAGCAAGATCTCATCCGCGTTTTTTTGAAAATCATCTATTTTTCCTTCTTTGCTGCGCAAAAAATAATTCTTGTCATTGAAAGTTGTTTCACTGCGTTCTCTGGCGATATTCGTAAATCTTCCCGGCACAGATTTCCTGGTATATAATTTATCCTTTTTCCCAAAAGGAATAAAAAGGTCGGAAGAGTTTCCGGTAGTTTCCGATTTGCCCAACAATAAAATTCCTTTTTCATTAAGCGCATAATGAAACATGGTGAACGCTTTTTTTTGCAGAAAAGGTTCAAGGTAAATAAGCACATTGCGGCAACTGATCAAATCCAAATTCGCGAAGGGCGGATCTTTTAAAAAATTATGCACAGCAAAAACACACATATCTCTTACCGGTTTTTTTACCTGGTAATGTCCATCTGTTTTATTAAAAAATTGATACAAACGGTTTTCTGAAATCCCTTCCATTTCTTTTTTTGAATAGATACCGCTTCTTGCCTTATTTATAGATTTCTCAGAAATATCGGTTGCAAAGATCTGAACTTTACTATTGGAATTATGGCCGCTTAAATATTCGTGAAGGCATATTGCCATTGAATATGCCTCTTGCCCCGTGGAGCAACCCGCTACCCATAAGCGCAATGGATTACTGACAGATTTATTTTTTAAAATTTCCGGAAAAACCGTTTCACATAAAGTGTCGAAGGTTATTGAGTCACGAAAAAAAGAAGTTACCGGTATCAACAAATCCTGGAATAAAATATCCTGTTCCGGTTTATTTTTTTTCAGGTAACCAAGGTAATCCGAAATATTTTCTAATTTAAGAATTACCATCCGTCGAATGATACGCCTGCGTATGGTGGTTTGTTTGTAAAAACTGAAATCAACACCCACGCGAACCTTGAGCAATGCGAGTATTTGCCTGAATCCATCTTCAATTGTGTTATCTTTTGGAGTAAGTTCATCTGCGGAAGAAGAAATAGAAAAAGATTGTTGTAGCTCCATCAATCTTTCAGGAATCTTTTCGGGCGGAAGAATGAAATCAATAACCGCTGCATCAATTGCATGTTGCGGCATACCGTCATAAGAAGCAGAAGAAGTGTCCTGGGCGAAAGTAAGGCCACCATGGTCTTTTATATCTTTTAAACCTACAGTGCCATCTGCGCCGGTGCCTGATAATATAACACCTATTGCATGGCTCTGGTGCACTTCTGCAAGAGATGAAAAGAAAATATCTATGGGCAAGTTCAACCTGTCTTTTGCAGATCTCGGGCTCAGTTTTAAAACGCCATCCGTTGCAACAAGCATTTTATTAGAAGGAATAACATAGATATGATCTCGATCTACATGTACATTATCGCGTATTTCTACAACAGGAATTTTAGTTACCCTTTGTAAAATTTCAGGCAGGGCGCTTTCACGTCCGGGATGCAAATGTTGTACCAATATGTAGGCCATGCCTGAATTTTCCGGAATAGCCTTTATCAATTTCTTAAAGGCTTCCAGTCCACCGGCAGATGCACCAATCCCAACTACCGGAAAAAGGTTTTTAGAAAGTATTTTGGTTTTATTAGATGTGTGCATTTATTAAGTTAATATACTACACGAAGAAACAGGATATCTAAGGTAGGTGTTAATATGAGGAAAGCCGAAAAATTAACAAACGGGCAAATTTGGTGAATAATAAAATAGCAAAAGGCAAATCATATTAAATGAATTTTTGATCATATAAAAAAAACTCCATCAGAAAAAATGGAGGTAAACTATTTTCAAAAACAAGCCGTGTTCTATTACCTGATCGCTGATTTTAGAACCCCGATATTTGACCTGATTAAATAAAGTATCCCCTGCTTATTGCATGTCAAGCAACTTATACATTTCTTCCAGCTTAGGCGAAAGAATAATATCAGTTCTCCTGTTTTTTGCTCTTCCTTCCGAAGTGGAATTGGTAGCAACAGGATCAAAATAACTATGGCCTGATGAAGTAACACTTTTTGGATTCACTTTGTAATTATTTACGAGAACACGAACAATAGAATTGGCACGGGCTGTACTCAAATCCCAGTTATCCTGGTATTTTCCACGGATAGGAATACTATCTGTATGGCCTTCAATATTAACAGACACATCCGGATTTAAATTGAGCACAGCGGCCAGTTTAGACAATGCATCTACGCCTTTTGGATTTACCACAGCGCTTCCCGAAGGGAATAATAAATTTTCAGAAAGGCTCACATAAACTTTCCCATCTTTTTGGTAAACGGAAAGATCATTGGAATTAAATCCTTTTAGCGCTTCAGCCATTTTATTTTTAAGTTCCTCAGACTGCGTCTTTTGTTGTTGCAATAAGGCCTGCAACTGCTGCAATCTTTTTTGCTGCATCAGTAAATCTTTTTGGCTTTGCGTCAATTTACTTTGTTGTTCAGCGGTCAGTTCTCCGAGCTGACTATTCTGATCATTAAGATTTGTGATCTTTTGATTCATATCTCCAATACTTCCTTTCAAAGCCGAAATATGATTTTGCAGTTCTGTAATATTATTTTGAAGATCGGTAATGCGATTGGCGAGATGCGCGCTGTCTTCCCTTAAAGAAGCAACTGTTTCCTGCGATTGAGTTAAATACCTTTTTGCAACACAACTTGAAAGCATAAAAATTCCAGCCAATACTATTAAATATTTTTTCATAGAAATTATTTTTTCTATTACTAACATATAACTGTGCCAAAAGGCTTTTCCGTATTATAACCCCGTGGAATAAAATAAATGATGGGGATATTTTTACATTGTTGGGAAAAGCTGATTCCCAATAATTTATCTAAATTGAAAACAAATTACTTCAAAAAAATATCCGTTTGCCGGCAAACGGATATTTTTATTTTGATTTTTTAAAAATTGCTGTAAATAACATTTTATGCCGAATTAATTCAGCACTTTGTTTACCTGCTCACTTCCATCTGGTTTTATTACTTTTAATTGATAGACTCCCTTTGCTGACCTGTCATTTAATTCAATTGTTTCTATAATGTTTCCCCCCGCATGAATGATCTTTTTTGAAATAATTTCCTGGCCTAATGGATTGATTAATTTTATTTCATAAATCCCGGGCGGTTGGTTAGTCAATTGAAGATTGATAGTTCCATTTATGATTGGATTGGGATATACCCTTATCTCTGATCCTGATTTTCCAACCAATACTTTTACCACCTGCGTATAATTTGTTTTTCCATTTATGTCCACACTTCTTATCCTGTAATAATTATATCCTGATGTTATATTCTGATCTAACCATTGATAATTATTGGCTACACCGTTTATAGCCGCAACCGTTGCCACTTTTGTGAAACTGTTTCCATCTGATGATTTTTCTACCTCATATTGCTGCATATTGCTTTCATTTTCCACGTTCCATTCTACGGTTATGTCTTTGCCTTCCTGATAGGCTTTTACTGTAGTAAAGGTTACAGGCAACGCCGCCATCGGTGAAAACACCACCATCAATCTATCTGCTGCTGAGGAGGCTGCATCTGCGTTTACGGTTATTGCCACGGTGCTTGTATCATCTAGATTTACCGGCGTACTGGTCTTTAAATATTTATCTACCAGGTAAGCACTTAATCCGCTTCCACGCATATTTTCCGGCGCGAAATGCAATTGGTAGGTTTTTCTTCCAAAATTACTGAGGTTATAAAATACCGTATCACTGGCTTCTACAGGACTGCGCGCTTCTACTGCAAGTATTTTTCCGGCCCGCTTGATACCGAAATTCTCTCCGCTATTCATTATCTTCAGTGCATCATTCCCATCTACCGTATTTGCAAAATTATTATCAAAGGCTACCGCATTGCCATCAGCTATAAGGCCTGCATTGGTATATAAGTAAACTCTAAAAAATTGTCGCTGTGTTAATACTGAACCCGGCCGGTTTACCAAAAGTGTGCCCGTTGCTTTTACATTTTCTGTAAAAATTATCGCGCCATTTGTTCCAGAAGAATTGTGTACAAAAAATGCCTGGCCTGATTCTATATACGGATAAGAAACACCTAATTGATAATTGGCAGTTCCACCGTTGGGCACCGTAGGTTGATAATTATTGGTGCCGGAAAGGGTTTGATAGCCTCCATATCCATAATATCCATATAATAACGGGTCCCATACATAGAATACATCATCAACATTATTCTTGCTTATTTTGCTAAATTCTATTCTCGAAGCATAAGGGTTGCCTATTGACTGGTATTTGCCGGCGGGTACATTTATTGGCGGAAGTGTACCGGTTAGTAATATTCCTTTGGCCCTTAAGTTGGTAGGTACTGCGGCGCTATTGGCTCCTGAAAAATTAAATACAGACCTGTCTCCCCTTACAAATATCATGTATCCATTGTCGTTGTGTATAGGGGTGGTGGTCGGATTGCCAACAGTAATCCAGCTATCGGTAGAAGGTGAATAAGTTTTCATGGAGGGTGTTGCTGAGGATGCATCAAAGCCACCTGCTGTACCTCCCGGGCCTGTAATCCATGATCCATATCCATTGGGTGTGGCAGGTATCACCCCTCCTTCCATCCAGCTCTCTTTAATGGTTTGGCTGTTAGTGGGAGCTGCTACAAATTGCCAGCTTTTTCCATGATTCGTGCCAGTAGGAATATAGCGCTCAGCAATTACTTTTCCGTTTATGGTATTCCCTGGATTTACCACGCCCACATTGGCAGTAGCGTTTATGTCTGATACAAGGTCTATATTATCACCGGTATTTAATGTACTGCTGGAATTACCAAACGTTAAGGCTCCTGTAATTTTTAAAGTATCATTGGCTGCAGATGAAACTGAAAGCCCGGTTCCGGCATTGCTTACAATTAAATTTTTAATGGTTTTATTGGCAAACAGACTACCTGCAATTGTTTGCGCTGACGAACCATTCATTTCTATAGTGCCTGCACTGGCGTCGAATGTTCCGGAGTTGGATATAGTACCAGAAATCTGCAGTGTAGCATTGGTCAAAGTCAGGTTCGCGCCCGAATTAATAATTAAATTATTTATAGAAATTGTTCCGGAATTAAGTAAAGGCTGATAAGGAACTCCGCCTAAAATAGTAACATCAGGGCACCCTGTTGTATAGGTGGCAGCCCAGTTACCTGAGTTGTTCCAGTTTGAATTGGAATTACCAACCCATGTATTTGGATTGATTACAATTTGAGTACTGGTTGTATATATGGAACAACCCCCTGCTGCCGCAACTGAATAAGTAACAGTATAAGTTCCTGGGGTGCTTGATGCTAAATTAACTTTTCCATT
>Ga0209585_10000112_pt1 | contig 30813 bp, 31 predicted proteins | sample NGEPerone_FD_185491 | JGI IMG/M metagenome (GOLD analysis project Ga0209585, IMG submission 185491) | Arctic peat soil microbial communities from the Barrow Environmental Observatory site, Barrow, Alaska, USA - NGEE Permafrost154B-one... | ecosystem: Environmental > Terrestrial > Soil >... | reverse complement strand
GTGGACGGCGGCTTTCGTGGCGCCCGAAGGCGCCGAGATCGAGGCCGGCTACGTCGGTGAGGCGTTCATCCTAGAGGCGACCCGCCTGGGCCTGGACACCTGCTGGGTCGCCGGCATGTTCGACCGCAAGACCGCCGCCGCCCTCGTACCGCTGAAGAAAGGCGAGCGCGTCATGGCCGTGACGCCGGTGGGACACGCGCTCGACCGCAAGCAGTTCGTCGAACGCATGATGAGCGTGGCGGTGCGCTCGGCCGCCCGCCGGCAGGTCGAGCAGATCGCGCCCGGTCTCGTGCGCGAGGACGGGCCGGCCGGCGCAGCGTGGCCGGCCTGGGCCGTCACCGCCGTGGAGGCTGCGCGCCTGGCGCCGTCCGGCGCCAACAAGCAGCACTGGCGCTTCCGTATGGAGGCGGGCGCGCTCGTGCTGAGCGGCGCCGAGAAGACCTGCTGGACGGCGCCCATCGACTACGGCGTCGCCATGCTGCACGTGGAGCTGGGCGCCCTGCACGAAGGCGTGCGCGGCGACTGGGACCGCCTGGCCGCAGCGGATGTGGCGAGCTTCACGCCCGCTCGCACGTAGGCTGGGCCGGCGCGCCGCCTACCGCGGCGGATCGCACACCCTGCACGGCCGGTAGCCTTTCGCCTTCGCATCCTTGAGCTTCATCGCGATACGGCTCCTCGCCAGGTAACGGCAGCCATTGACGTGGTAGCAGTCGCCGGTCCTGGTGACGAAGACCCTGGTGTTGCCGCCTGAGCCGCCGACGCTCCCCGCGCCCGCGGCGGCACTCCCGCCTCCCGCGGAGCTCCCCGAGCCGCCCCCACCCGCGACTCCGCGCGTGAGCTGCGCCGAAGAGCGCGCGAACGACCAGGCGACGGCCCCGCCGGGCGACACGGTCACCGTGATCGATCCGCTCCTCTGCGTGCTGTAGACGCGCGCGCCGCTCGAGCGGAGGCGGTCGATGGCCTCCTGCGTGGGGTGCCCGTAGGAGTTGTCGCCAACGCTGATGACGGCTGTCCGCGGGTGCGCGTCTTCGAGGAATCCCGTCGTCGTCGAGTACCGCGATCCGTGGTGCGCCACCTTGAGTACGTCGATCGGAGGGCCGCGGGCAAAGGTGCTGCCCACCGCGGCCTCGCTGGGCCCGGTGCAGTCGCCGGTCAAGAGGAAGCGCCGGCCGGCCGCCGCCACGAGGAGCACCAGGCTGTCGTTGTTGGCGTCGCCGGAGATGCTCGCCGGGCTGAGCACTGACACGCCCAGGGCGCCGAAGCGCAGCCTGCCGCCGCGGCGGGCCTGGATGACGCTGGTGCCGGCCGCGCGGAAAGCGCTCGCCAGAGAGCTGCTCGGGCCGCCGGCCACGAAGGCCTGCCGGGGCCGCAAGTCGGCGACGACTCCCGGCAACCCGCCGATGTGGTCGGCGTGCATGTGAGAGACGAACACCGTGCTGAGGCGGCGCACGCCGAGCCTGCCCAGCGCCGCTTCGATCCTGCCCTCGGAGCCGGCCGGCCCGCCGTCAATGAGGCCGGCCCACGAGCCCGACGTGATGATGGTCGCGTCGCCCTGCCCGACATCGACGAAGACGATGCGGGCTGCGCCGCCGCCGGCCGAGCCGGCCGGAGATGCAGGCCCGGCGCCCGGTTTCGAGGCCGACGGCTTGGGAGTCGGCCTCGCGGTCGGCGTCTGCTGGGGCGAAGGCCTCGCCGTCGCGTTCGCGGAGGCGCCCGCGGACGCGTACGCCGCCGCGGAAGCCCCGGCCGCCGAGCCCCGATCTGCCGTCGAGCCGGCGGATCCGCACCCCAGGAGGGCGCCGGTCGCGACGAGCGCGCCGACGGCCAGCAGCACCAGGCTGACGCGTCTCGGCCGCCTGCCGCCTCCGTCCCCTGCTGCCGGGCTCGCGAGCATAGGTTGACACTACCAGCTTGCGCCGACGGCAGCGGGTGCGGCCGCCGCGCGGTCGCCGTTCCCGTGCCGCCGCCGCCGTCGCGCCGGCTCGACTCTCGCCCATGAGGTACCGCATGCTTGCCCCGTGGGTACAAGCCCTGCAACGCAGCGAGGAGGACCGGTGCCCGACGACCCGACCATGGACGACTTCATCCGCGGCATCCCCAAGGCCGAACTCCACGTGCACCTCGAGGGCACCTTGGAGCCCGAGATGCTGCTGGAGCTCGGCCGGCGCAACGGCGTGCCGCTGCCCTGCGCTTCGGCCGAGGAGTGCCGCGCCGCCTATCACTTCAACAGCCTGCAGCATTTCCTCGACCTGTACTACGCCGGTGTGGAAGTGTTGGTCACGGAGCGGGACTTCTTTGACCTCACCATGGCCTACCTGCGGCGCGTGGCCGCCGACGGAGCGCGGCACGTGGAGGCGTTCTTCGATCCCCAGAGCCACGTGCCGCGCGGCGTGGCGTTCGCCGACGTGGTCGGGGGCATCCGGCGCGCGCTGGATGAAGGCGAGCGCACGCTCGGCATCACCGGGCGCCTCATCATGTGCTTCCTGCGCGACCAGCCGCAGGCGTGCGCCTTCGAGATGCTCGACCTGGCGCTCCCGTACCGCGACGTCATCGCCGGCGTTGGCCTCGACTCAGCCGAAGCAGGGCACCCGCCGAGCGAGTTCACCGAGGTGTTCGCGAAGGCTCGGGAGGCCGGCTTCGCCGCCGTCGCCCACGCCGGCGAAGAAGGGCCGGCAGAGTACATCACCGAGGCGCTCGACCTGCTGCATGTGGTGCGCATCGACCACGGCGTGGCGGCCATCGCCGACCCAGCCCTGGAAGCGCGCCTGGCGCGCGAGCAGGTGCCGCTCACCATGTGCCCGCTCAGCAACCTCCAGCTGCAGGTGACGCCCGACGCCGGCAAGCATCCCCTCAAGCGCCTCCTGGACGCCGGGGTGCGCGTTACCGTGAACTCGGACGACCCCGCCTACTTCGACGGGTACCTGGCGGACAACTACGCCGCGGCGCAGCGCGCCCTCGGCCTGACCCGCGCCGACATCGTGGCGCTGGCGCGCAACTCGATCACGGCGTCGTGGCTACCCGCCGCACGCCAGTCCCGGCTGCTGGCGGAACTCGATACGTTCGTCGCCGCACGCTAGGCCGTCACCCCGCCGTCCCGCCGGTGACCAGAGCGACGCGATCCTTGAAGCGCATGACTCCTCCTCTCTCACCAGGACGCTGAGCGCGCCCCGGTCCTGCGCCGGGCAAAGAGCCTACTTCACTACCGTGAAGTCGGCGTGCGCCACAGCCTCGTAGGCGTCGGCCAGCAGGTAGTACACGACGTACTTGCTCGCCGGCAGCGGCCAGGGTTTGCCCTCGGACGTGGCGCCGTCCATGGACAGCGCGCCGGCCGGCATGCCGTGCACGGTGCCGGCCATCGCCCCGCCGGTGTACTGCCAGACGAGGTAGTAGTCGACGGCGGGGTCGGCCGCGGACGCCTTGTACACGCCCAGCCAGTCCCAGCGGTCGGCGGGCGCGTCCCTCCAGTCCACGACGATAGGCTCACCCACTGCGTAGGTCCGCTTGTCGGTCGTGAGCTGGACCTTTGCGCCCCTGGCCCGCACCCAGAAGGGCGTGCTCGTCAAGGTGGCGCCGTCCTCACCGACCAGCGACGCTTCATAGGCGCCGGGGACGAGAGGGGCAGTGTCGAAGGTCACCCGGCCGTCGGTCGCCGCGGCGGCCTTCTCCATGCCGGGCGCGGGCTTGCCCTCGGCGGGAGTGACCTGGACCTTCTCCCCGCCCTTCGCCGGCGAGTGATAGGTGACCACCAGCGGCTCACCCGCGGTCAGCAGCCACTTGTTGGTCGCCACCAGCACGGGCATCGGCGCCGGCCTCACCTCGAAGGTCGACAGCACGGCACGGTGGTCGGACGGCCACGGCGAGACCGAATACGCCACGCTGGGGTCGCCCTCCTCGCCGACGATCACGCTGGAGACGGTCTTCGACGGGCCGGCGGCGTACACGTAGTCGATGCGGTCCTGCGAGTCCTTGGCCGTTGGATTGCCGGCCCATGCAGCCACCTTGGGCCGCGCCGCCCACCAGGTGAGACCCGGATCCTTGACGGGATCGGGGTTCGCCTCGCGGTACGAGTCGCGGAACCCGGCCCCGGCGAGCGCCTTGCTCACCGGCCACTCCACAACGTACTTGATCTCCTTGCGCGTCCCGACCGCGGCGGCCGTGTAGTCCAGGTGTGAGGGCTCGTTGAAGTCGCCGGTGATGAAGACGGGACCCCCTGCTCGGCCAGCCGCGGCAGCACCTCGACCTGCTTCTGGATGGCCGGGGTGCGCAGCCGGTTCTCGAGGGCGAGCACCTTCTCGACGCTCTTGCCGTCGCGCACCCAGTACGGGCCGTAGGGATCTGAGGGAAGATGCACGTTGGAGATGGCCACCACCTTGCCGGGCTGGACCTCGATGAACGCATACACTCCGTCGGCGCCGGACGGCTCCAGGATGGGGTACTTGGAGACGATCTGCATGCTGCTGTTGTAGTAGGGATACCCCGCCAGCTTGGCGAGCCTCGGCGTACTGGTCTCCGCTTCCTCGATGCCGACCACGTCGGGAGCAGCCTTCTTCACCGCCTCGACGACCTTCTTGAAGCTCACCAGCGTGCCGCCATACTCGATGTTGAAGACCATCACCTTGAGCTGCATCGGCTCACTCGCGGCGGCGCCGTCGCCGGAGTCCCCGGAACGGCAGGCAGTGAGCGCCGCGCTCAGGACCAGCATCGCGGCGAGGGCGGCGATCAAGCGCGCTCCCTTGTGACTGGCAAACTGCAATCCTTGTTCCTCCCGTCAGGTGGTAGGATACCCGCCCCGCGTCCCGTGAAGGATGCCTCATGCAGCCGGCCGTAGGCAACAGACAAGCCGGCGACGGGGCGAAGTCAAGAATCGGTCGTACAACGCCGATAGCAGGGCCGATGCAGGGATGCAGGTAGAGCGCAGCGGGTAGGGAACACGCATCCATACCGCCAGTGGGGCACAGAACGGGAGACGTGATGGTCGAGACTACGAACTGTGGAGGACCTTCGCTAAGGCCGGCAAGCCGGGCTGGGGAGCCATCATTCCGATCTACAACGTCTACCTCCTCATCAAGATCGCGGGGCGCCCCGGCTGGTGGCTGATCCTGTATTTCATCCCGATCGTCAACATCATCATCCTGCTGCTCGTGAGCCTCGACATCGCGAGGAACTTCGGCCATGGCGCCGGCTTCGGGATCCTGCTGTGGCTCATCGCACCGATCATGTATCTGGTGCTCGGTTTCGGCGCTTCGGAGTACAAGCCCGTCACCGGCTGAGGGTCCGGCGGACGCGGCCTGACCGCGGCCGGTCCGGGAGACGGAAGAACCGCCTCCCGGCCCGTCTCGGTATCGCCGCAGGCTCGCGTCAGCCTTTGAACGGCAGTGCGCATGCAGGATGTGGACCACGGGTAGTGAACACAGCAATGGATCCTTGAACGAGCAACGGGGACGAGGAGGAAATAGGAATGGATTATAGCTACAGCTACAATGCAGGTGGGGGGGCCGCCGCAGCCTTCCTGTTCGTCATGTGGATCGTCGCCCTGGTGTTCGCGGTCCTCGCGATCATCGGTCTGTGGAAGACGCTGACGAAGGCGGGGTTGCCGGGTTGGGCGGCCATCATCCCGTTCTACAACGAGTACAACCTCGTCAAGATGTCGAACCGGCCCATCAACTGGTTCTGGATCATACTGGTGGGCAGCCTGCTCGCGGCGATCCCGGTCCTCGGGTACATACTGATGATCGCGCTGTTCGTCCTGTGGGTGTTCATCGCGCTGGACATCGCCGCGAACTTCGGGCAGAGCACGGGGTTCGCGATCCTGCTGATCATCTTCCCCTATATCATGTTCCTCGTCCTGGGATTCGGCAGCTACCAGTACCGGCGGGTCGCTCCCGCCGGGTCGGCAGGCTTCGGCGCGGCACCCGGCGGGCAGGCCATGCAGCCGCCGCCCGCTCCGCCGATGGGCCAGCCCATGCCGATGGGCCAGCCGGCGCCGCTCGCGCCGCCACCGCCGGTGTCTAGGCCCACACCGCCGCCGGTCTCTACGCCCACGCCGCCGGTCTCTACGCCCACGCCGCCGCCGGCAGAGCCCGCTCCGCCGGCCCCGCCGGACAGCCCCACGCCGCCGCCCGTGTCGTGACGCCGGACGTGCGCTAGACGGCTCAAGACGAAGGGCCGGGGAGGCAGCAACGCCGCCCCGGCCCTTTCCGCACCCGGCCCCCGAGCCCTGCGGTCGCGGCCAGCAGACTGCGCCGTAAGACAGCCGCGATGGTAGGGTCGCTCCAGACCCAGGAGGTCCCCGCATGACGGATCGCGACCCTGAGGCGGGCGTGCGGAGCACCGCCCACGGAGCCCGACCGTGAGGCTCCGCCGCATCGACGGCCTGCCCCCCTTACGTCTTCGACGTGGTGGACAAGTGGAAGGCTGAGGCGGCGGCCCGCGGCGTCGACGTCGTCGACTTCGGCATCGGCAGCCCGGACGAAGGCACTCCGTCGACGATCGTCGAGCGGCTGCGGACGGAGGCGCTCGACCCGTCCAACCACGGCTACCCCACCTCAGCCGGCCTGCCGCAGGTGCGCGAAGCGCTGGCTGGGTGGTACGCGCGGCGCTATGGCGTCGCGCTGGACCCACCCTCTCAGACCCTCGTCAGCTGGGGCGCCAGCGAGGCCCTCGCTCACCTTCCCCTGGTGCTGCTCGGGCCGGGCGACACGGCGCTGTTGCCGGAGCCCTGCTACCCCATCCACCGGTACGCGGTACTGTTCAGCGGCGCCGCGCCGGTCGGCGTGCCCGTGCACGATGGCGACCCGGCCGATGGGAGCGACATCCCGGCCGCGGCCGCGCGCCGTCGTCCTCAGTTTTCCGCACAGCCACAACATGGCCGGCTGGCGCCTCGGCTTCGTGGCTGGCAACGCGGCCGTCGTCGAGGGGCTGCGGCGGCTCAAGAGCTACCTCGACCACGGGGTGAGCAAGCCCATCCAGCTGATGGCGCTGACGGCCCTCGAGGAGTGCGACGATGTGCCGCGGCGGATGGCGGCCACCTACCAGGGACGCCGCGATCTGCTGTGCGACGGGCTGAACGCCGTGGGCTGGCTCGTCGCCAGGCCGCGCGGCACCATGTTCGTTCGGGCGCGGCACGCCGGCCGACGAGCACGTGCGCTTCGCGCTCGTGCAGCCGCGGGCGCGCATCGAACAGGCTCTCGCGGGCCTCGCGCGGGCGCCTGGCGGGCGGGCGCCCGCAGACCGGCCGCGGTGACCGGTCCGCCCACGGGAACAGCCCGGACCGTGCTCGGCCCCGCCAACCTCGCCGCCGTACGCTCCGAGCCTTGCCGCAACCGGCACAACGTCCTCTTCAACGATGAGGACCTGGCGGGGCGCGAGCTGGACCTCTTCCGCGACGCCGGCGGGACCACCGTCGTCGACCTCACGCTGCCCGACATCGGCCGCGACCTGGCCGGTCTGGCGCGCATCGCGCGCCGCACTGGCCTGCACATCGTGACCGGCTGCGGCTACTACCTGGAGGAGACGCATTCTCCCGCCGTCGCGGAGTCTACGATCGAGGAGCTGGCCGAGCGGCTGGTGGCTCGTTGCAGCTGCGTCAATGGCGGCGCAGACCTGCCAGACTCGCGAGCCGCTTCTGTGCTTGGTCTTCGGGGTCTCACCTCTGGAAGCCCGCGCTGCCTTCCAGGCAGTGCAGACGACCTGTTTGAGTGACGGGAAACCCATCTTCACCAGGGTCACATGACCCCAACGCATTGGCGATAAACCTGTCGCCATAGTGAAGAACGTGACTGCCGCGTCGGCAGCTCGCGGACCGCGCCTCAGATGCACGCGGCCTCGCGGGTCGACCCCTTGGTCAGACCCGCGCGTCGTGAGCGCCGCGGGTGAGCGACACGGCGGCGCCGACCAGCGCCAGGACGGCGCCGGTGATCATGGCGTAGCGGTAGCCCTGGGCGAAGCCGCTCACGGCCTGCGCCGCGAGGCCCGCAGCCCCGGCGCCGTGCCCGTGCGTGAAGAGCAGGCGCCCGCCCAGGCGCCCCAGCTGGCTCGCGGCGATGCCGCCGAGCAGGGCCACGCTGAGCGCCATCCCTGCGGTGCGCATGGTGCCGAGGAACGCGCTCGCCACGCTGAGCTGGTCGCGACGCACGCTGCCCATGATGGCCGACGTGTTGGGCGCGCTGAAGGCCGCCATCCCCAGCCCCACCACAGCGAGGTCCACCGCCACCTGCCACACGGGGGCGGTGGTGGGCATGGCGGCCAGCAGCACCATCCCGAAGGCGACGGTGACCATGCCGCCGGTCGCCAGCACGCGCGAGCCGACCCTGTCGCTCAGGCGCCCCGCGAACGGGCTGAGCACGGCCATCAGCAGCGGCTGGCTGAGCATCAGCCAGCCGGTCACCGCCGCCGAGCGGTCCTGCACGATCTCAAGGAAGATGGCCGTGAGCAGACCGATCGCGTACAGCGCCATGTAGTTCAGCAGCGCCGCCGTGTTGGCGGCCGCGAACAGCCGGTTGTGCACCAGCAGGTCGAGGTCCAGCACCGGCGAGTCGACGCGCCGCTCGACGACCACAAACCCGGCGAGCGATGCGGCCGCAAGCGCCAGCAGCGCCAACGTGAGCGGCGCCGCCCACCCCCACTCGGGCGCGAAGGTGAGCGGCACAAGAAGGCTGATAAGGAAGGCTCCGAGCAGCGCGGCGCCGGCGAAGTCGACGCGCGGCGTGTCCTGCGCGCGCTCGCTGCGCGGTAGCATCATCCACCCCCACACCAGCACGACGAGGCCGATGGGCAGGTTGATGAGGAAGATGGAGCGCCACCCCAGGGTGTCCGCGAGGATGCCGCCGAGCGGCGGCCCGATGCTGAGGCCGATGTACACGGCCATGACGTTGATACCCAGGGCGCGGCCGCGCTCTTGCGGCGGGAAGACGGCCGTGACGATGGCGGCGGACGTAGCGACCATGAGAGCCGCGCCCCCTCCCTGGACTACGCGGCTGACGATGATCCAGGCGCCGTTCATGCTCAGCGCGGCCAGCAGCGAGCCGGCGGTGAACACGGCGGTGCCGATGAGGTAGAAGCGCACGCGGCCGTGCTGGTCGGCAAGCCGCCCAAGCGGGATGAGCAGCACGGCCGTAGCCAGCAGATACGCCGCCTGGACCCACATCGAGGCGGCGAAGCTGAGGCGCAGCTCGGGGCTCATGACCGGCAACGCCACGGAGACGATCGACCCGTCCAGCGGGGCCATGAAGGCGCCGATGGAAGTGAGCGCCAGCAGTTGCCAGCGGCGCCGGTGCGCGTCCTCGGCGGTGATGCGGGTCAGCAGCGGCACGATTCAGCCGGGCGGGCCTACGACACCCAGGTGACGAGCTCGTCAAGGCCGGCGCGCGAGCGCTCGAAGGTGTTGGCCGGCGAGTCGGCCATAGGAGAGCCGAGCGTGACCGAGACCACGAAGCGCTTGCCCCCGGCGCCGGGCAGCAGCCGGCGCAGCAGGTCCGGATAGCGGATCACCGTGGCGGCGATGCAGGTACCGAGGCCGCGGTCGTAGGCGGCGAGGCACACGTTCTGGACGAACGAGCCGGTGTCGAAGCTGGCGTAGGCCTCGGCGAGACAGTCCTCGAAGCCGAAGACGAGCAGGCAGGGCGCGCCGAAGAGGTCGGCCATGCGCGCCAGGGCGGCCGCGGGGTCCGTAGGCTCGCCCGCGGCTTCGAGCGTCGCCGCCCGGCTCTTCATGGTGGCCGCGATGCGGGCCGAGCAGGCCTGCGGCCACTCCATCGTCGGCGACAGGTCGAGCTGCGCCGGATCGTCGCGCTCCGCGGCGGCCTTGAACTCGTCCTTGTAGCGCTGCAGCGCGTCGCCGGTCAGCACCCAGACGTTCCACGCCTGCGTATTTCGCCACGACGGCGCCCAGCGCGCCGCGTCCAGGATCTCGCGGATGAGCTCCTTGGGCACAGGCTCGGGCTCGTAGGCACGGATGCTCCGCCGGCCGCGGATGACGCTCTCGAACTCCATCGTCGCTCCTTCGCTCTTGATCCTCTGTCCGTGAGCCTACATCGCACTCAGGCGTCGTGCTGCATGGACGTGTCGCAACGGCGGCGGGCGGGGCGGGCTTCCGCCCGCCCCGCCCGCCGCCGTTGCAGAGGGATGCCGGCGCCGTCCTTCGGCCGGCGTCCGCGACTACGCGTCGGCGCCGTACTTGCGGCCGGCGTCGATGAACGCCCGGAAGTTCTCGGGCTTGGCCTCGTCGAGCACGATACCGGTGCCGAGCAGAAAACCGCCGTCGCCGGCGACCTTGGCGAGCAGATCCTTGACGTAGGCGTCCACCTGCGCGGGCGCGCCCATGGCCAGCAGTGAGCCGGGCACGTTGCCGCCGATACACTGGCGCGCGCCCACGATCTTCTTGGCCCGCGCCATGTCGGTGTCGTCGAACATCCAGATCATGCGACCCTTCGGGATGTCCGGGTCGGCGATGACCTCGAGCCGCTCGTTGTAGCCGCCTTCGGCGAAGACGAGCGGCACCAGACCCTCTTCGATGAGCCCGAGCAGCACGGCCTTGAAGGTCGGCCAATACAAGGTGCGGTAGTCCTCGTCGGACATGAAGCCGTCGGCGCCCTTGTGGATGGGGATGAACACGACCGGGTGCCGGGTCGCGTCGGCCGAGCGCAGTGCCCAGCTGATGGCCAACGGGACGAGCCGTTCCATGGCCGCCTTCATCTTCTCGGGGCGGCGGAACTTGTCGAGCATGAGTCCGCGCGTACCGCGCATGGTGTCGCCGAGGATATCGTAGGGCGCCTTGGTGGAGCTGCCGGCCTGGCTCGGGATGCCGAGCGTCGCCATCTGCTTGCCGTCGATGGCGATGAAGGCCTGCAGCCACTCCATGGCGGCGTCGCCGGCGTCCATCATCTTCTGCAGCATCTGCTTCACGGGAGGCAGCGCGAACGGTACGAAGAACGGCGCCGTGAAGGGGATCTCACATAGGTCGGTGAACGGCGAGAGTATGCTCCATGGCTCCAGGGCCCCGAACATCCGCGGCACGTAGTAGCGCTGCCAATAGTTGGACGGGTCGCTGATGAGCAGGTCGTACTCGTCGTCCTTCATCCACTCGCGCTCCTTGTACTGGTAGCTCGTGTCCTCCTCGGTGCCGTGACCGGGCCAGTCGTACATCTTGTAATCGAGGATCTCGAAGACCTTGCCCGGCACCATGGCGAGCGTCATGGCGAGCGCGTCTGGCTGGAAGTCGGCGTGGTATTTGTCCCACGCCTGGGCGAGCTTGTCGTAGTCGTAGTAGCCGTCGTGACCGGTGAACCCGGAGTAACGCATCGGGAACAGGCCGATCCACGGGGTGATGGGCACGTGCGCCGGCTTCTTGAGAGCGATCGCGTCGCGCCACAGCTGGACGCGATCGACGTAGGCCTGCTTGACCTCGGGTGAAGCGAACTCGATGGGAGCGTTCTGCCACGCATCGAGGCGCGCCGCCAGGCGCTGATCGGGAGTCAAGTCGTTCCAGTCGTCGGTGAACATCCTCACGCACCCCCCACCCAGGTCTTGGCCAACTGGACGGCGGCGACGGCATCCTTGCCCCAGCCGTCCGCGCCCACGTAGGCGCACACGTCCTCGTTCACCGGCGCTCCGCCGACCATGATCTTCACCTGGTCGCGCACGCCGGCCTCAATGACCGCCGCGACCGTCGCCTTCATCGAGTCGAAGGCGATGGTGAGCAGACCACTCAGCCCGAGGATCTGAGGATGAAGCTCCCGCACCCTCTGGACAACCGTTGGGATGGCCACGTCGACACCGAGATCGACCACGTCGAAGCCGGCGATGCCGAGCATGGTGGCGACGATGTCCTTTCCGATGTCGTGGATGTCGCCCTTGACGGTGCACAGCACGACGGTGCCCAGCTTGACCTCTGCCGCTTGGGATGCGAGGTGGGGCTTCACCTTGCCCGATATCGCCTGCATGATCTCGCCGGCCATGATCAGTTCGGGGATGAACGCCTGGCCGTCGGCGAACCGCTGGCCGATGACGTCCATCGCCTCCTTGCAGGCCGCGACGACGGTGAGCGGGTCGGCCCCGCTCTCCAGCAGCTCGTCGGTGATCCGCAGCGCGTCGGCCTCGCGCAGATCGATGACGGCCTCGGTGAGCTCACTCGACATCAGTCCTCCCAGATCGATCCCGTGCGGGACGATTCCCGCGTGACTCCGCACACACGAGAGCATAATATATAGATAAATAGACAAAGAGCAAGTGATGGGCGTCGGGGCTGATACGATGCGGGACGTGGAGAGTGGCAAGGACGGACTGAGCCGCGAGCGGCCGAAGGCCACGAGCCGCACCATCGATCGCACCTCGCACGAGCCCGCCTACGTGCAGCTGGTGAACATCCTGCGCCACGACATCGCCGCCGGGGTCTACCAGGCCGGCGATCAGCTCCCCACGGAAGCAGAGCTGCGCGCCGCCTACGACGTCAGCCCGATGACCGTCCGCCGAGCGATCAACGTACTTCTCGACCAGGGAGCCGTGAGCACCACCCGCGGGCGCGGCACGTTCGTCAAGCCCGTGCGCCTCGCGGCCGCGTCGTTCGATCTCAGCGAGTTCCACGATCTCCTCGACGACGAGCGCGTGACCGTGAGGCTCCTGGAGGCGCGCGTCGTCGTCGCGGGACCGCGCGCCGCGGCCAACCTCGCCGTCCCGGAGGGGACGCGCGTGGTCTCCATCAGGCGGCTTCTGGAGAGAGACGGGGAGCCGCTCGTCTACCACCGCGAGTCGCTCCTCTACGACCCCGAGCGGCCCATCGTCGAGGCCGAGCTGAGCGTCACGGCGCTGCGGGACATGTTCGAGGGCGGCGCCGGAGCGGGGCCCAAGCGCGGCGAGCTCATCATCCACGCCTCGGCGCTGACCGAGGAGGAAGCTCGCCACGTGGGCGGCTCGCGGGAGGGCGCCGCCCTCGTCCTTGAACATCTCTTCTACGGGTTCGACGACAAGCCGATGAGCTGGGGCCGCTTCGTGTGCCGCGGTGAGTTGCTGCAGTTCAAGGCGAGCATCGGCGTGCAGGCGCCGGACGAGCCGTCCGTCCAACAGATGAGGCGTCGATGACTCCCATGCCGGACTACGACCCCGCCTCGCTCGTCGGCCGCATCGCCGCCCTGGACGAACAGGGCGCCCTCGACACCGTCAGGGCGCGCGCGGAGGCGGGCGACGACCCCTTGGCCATCATCCAGGACTGCCAGCTCGGCATGCGCTACGTCGGCGAGCATTACCAGTCGGGCCGGTACTTCATCTCTGGGCTGATCATGGCGGGTGAGATCTTCAGGGAGGCGGTGGAGATCCTCGAACCGCGTCTCGCCGAGGCGCCGGCGCGGAGCGAGGCAGGCACGGTCCTGCTCTGCACCGTGCAAGGCGACATCCACGACATCGGCAAGAGCATCGTCGACATCCTGCTCCGCTCCTACGGGTTCACGGTGCACGACCTCGGTGTCGACGTCCCCGCCGCCGAGGTCGCTCGCCAGGCGGTCGCGCTGGCCCCCGACATCGTGGGCCTGTCGGGCCTCCTCAGCGCCGCGGTGGACGGAATGAAGGCCACCGTGGCCGAGCTGCGGCGCGTAGCGCCCGTAATCGGCCGCCCCGTGCCCGTCATCATCGGCGGCGGGCAGATCAACGAGCAGGCCCGTGAATGGACCGGGGCGGACCTGTGGACCAACGACGCGGCACGAGGAGTCCGACTCATCCGCGAAGCCGTCACCGCCGGCCGGAGGTAGCGACCCCGGCGACGGCCCTTGACAGCGGGCGTCGCGCGCTTCACACTGCCCCACCATCTCTTCCGAATCGGCATACTTGCCGAGACGACCGACACCGGGAGGCGCCAGACGACCTGACTTGACACAACGGCCGAAGCCGCCGCCGTCGTCTCTGCCGCGGCCTCCAGCCCGCACATACGCGCTCTGCGAGCGCCCCGAACCCTAGGCCGCAAAGGATGACTACGATGAAGAGCTCCGGGCCAGGGTCCGCAAGCACCTTGTGGGCCACCAAGCCCGCCACGATCACCCGTGGCGGGAAGATCAAGACCACGCTTCACGCCGCGCCCGCGACGCAGTCGCTCTGGGCGCGGCCCTCACTCGCACGAGCTTGTCTCAAGGCTCTCCTCCTCGGCGTCGTCCTCACCTTGCTGTTCGCAGGCCTCGCCTACGCCGGCGACCGCAGCGGCGCCACCACCGGCACGGCCGCGGACGTGGCCGCCAAGGTCGCCGGCCGGCCCAGCGCTGCCGAGACTGCCGCCGAGCTGGGCCATGTCAAGACCGCCCTCAACCTCTTCTTCCTGATCTTCGGGGGCTCCCTCGTGTTCTTCATGCAGGCCGGCTTCGCCCTGGTGGAGACCGGCTTCTGCCGCGCCAAGAACGCGGTGCACGTGATCATGACCAACTTCGTCATCTTCGCGATCGGCGCCGTCGCCTACTGGGCGGTGGGCTTCGCCCTCCAGTTCGGCGGCGTCGGCACGCTCACGACGCTCGGCGCGACGCAGCCGCTCTCCGGCCTCGCGCAGATCGCTCCGGGATGGGGCGTGATCGGTCACCAGGGCTTCTTTCTCTCGGGGCAAAGCTACGACGTGGCGATCATGGGCTTCTTCTTCTTCCAGCTCGTGTTCATGGACACGGCCGCTACCATCCCCACGGGCGCCATGGCCGAACGCTGGAAGTTCTCGTCCTTCGTCGTGTACGGCTTCTTCATCGCCGCCATCGTGTACCCCATCTACGGCAACTGGGTGTGGGGCGGCGGCTGGCTGAGCGCGTTGGGCCGCAACCTCGGTCTGGGCCACGGCGCCCTCGACTTCGCCGGTTCGGGAGTCGTCCACGCCGTGGGCGGCTTCTCGGCCCTCGCCGGTGCCTGGGTGCTCGGGCCGCGCATCGGCAAGTTCGCCAAGGACGGTGCGCCGCGGGTGATCCTCGCCCACAACATCCCGCTGGCGATCCTCGGAACCATGGTCCTGGTGTTCGGATGGATCGGTTTCAACGGCGTCTCGACACTGGCGGCCACCGACCTGCGCTTCAGCGTAGTGATCGTCAACACGTTCATCGCCTGCTCCTTCGGCTGCCTGACGGCGATGTTCCTGGTGTGGAAGCTATACGGAAAGCCGGACCCGTCGATGGCCGCCAACGGCATGCTGGCCGGCCTGGTGGCCGTCACCGCGCCGTGCGCCTTCGTGAGCAGCGTCGGCGCGGCGCTGATCGGCCTGGTGGCCGGCCTCCTGGTCGTCGGCTCGATCGTCTTCGTCGAGGGCCGGCTCAAGGTGGACGACCCGGTGGGCGCCGTCTCCGTGCACGGTGTCAACGGGCTGTGGGGTCTCATCGCGCTCGGGCTCTTCGCCGACGGCTCCTACGGCGACGGCCTCAACGGTGTTGCCGGCGCCGTGCGCGGCCTCTTCTACGGGGGCGGCGTCGGGCAGCTCGGCGCCCAGCTGGTCTCGGTCGGTGTCGTCGTGGCGTGGTCCTTTGGTCTCATGTACGCGTTCTTCAGGGTCCAGGACAAGATCCAAGGCATCCGCGTGACGCGCGACGAAGAGAGCATAGGCTTGGATGTGCCCGAGATGGGCGTGGCGGCCTACCCCGACTCCCTGCATCTGTGATGGGCACGGCGAGCACACCCCCACGCCGGCCTCACCCCGAGGAGAAAGCATGAAGTACGTCATCGCCATCATTCAGCCAGACAGGCTCGAGGAGGTCCTGGACGCGCTCGAAGAGCGTCACGTCCACCTCGTGACGGCCTCCGACGTGATGGGCCGAGGGCGGCAGAAGGGCGTGGCCGAGGTCTACCGCAGTCACGTCGAGCCGGGCAACCTGCTGCGCAAGGTCAAGCTCGAGATCGCCGTCAACGAAGATTACCTTGGTCCGACCATCGAGGCCATTCACGCCGGCGCGCACACGGGCGCCATCGGGGACGGCAAGATCTTCGTACTCGACCTCGAGCAATGTCTGCGCATCCGCACGGGAGAGACAGGGAGCCTGGCGATCGGCTGAGCCCCGTCGCCAGCGTCTCGGCGAGGGGCGGGGCTGGACTGCGCTTGACAGCCCCCGCCCCTCTGCCCTACGGTTCCCAGACCGCTTGCCGAAACGGCAGGCTGACGAGGTTGGGCCGACGTGCTCACCGGAGGTGTCACATGACTGGCCCGTGGCGAAAGACATACGGGTCCACCCGCAGCTAGTCGAGGCGCGCCGCCTCGCACTGGCGCATAACGTCCTGCCCGTCACCCACTCCTTCGTCTCCGATCTCGAGACCCCCGTCTCGGCGTTCCTCAAGCTCGGCGCGCCGCGGCGCGCCTTCCTGCTCGAGAGCGCCGAGCAGGGACAGCACCTGGGGCGCTACTCGTTTCTCGGCGTCGGCGCCCGCGCCCTCGTGACCTACGCGGACGGGCGCCTCACGGTGCGGGAGAACGGCGGCCGTCTGGAGGTCGAGCACCCCGATCCGTTCGCGGCGGCCGCCGAGCTGATCGCCGGCTACCGGCCGCCGGCGAGCGGCGACGAGGGCGGTGTCGACACCGCCCTGCCTCCGCTCGCCGGCGGCCTCGTCGGCTACTTCGGCTACGACCTCGTGCGGCGCCTCGAAGACCTCCCCGACGCGCCTCCCGACGACCTCGGCCTCCCCGAGATGGCCTTTCTGCTGGCCGACACCGTCCTCGTGTTCGACCACCTGAAGCACACGATCACCGTGGTCGCCAACGCCTTCGTGGAGGGCCGCGATGTGGACGGCCCGTACGAGCGGGCCGTCGCGCGCATCGCGGCCGTGAAGGAGAAGCTGCAGGCGCCGCTGCCGGCCAGCGCCTACGGCCTGGCCGAGGCGCACGAGGTGGAGCCGGGCGCGGGAGGGGCGGCCGCCGGAGGCCCGCGGCCCGTGACCTCGTCCATGACCCGCGAGCAGTACGAGAGCGGCGTCGCCCGCATCCGCGACTACATCTACGCCGGCGACGCCTTTCAGGTCGTCCTCAGCCAGCGCTTCAGCACCCCGGTCGACGTGTCGCCGTTCGCGGTCTACCGTGGGCTGAGAGCCGTGAACCCGAGCCCCTACATGTACTACATCGCCTTCGACGACTTCGCCCTCTGCGGCTCGAGCCCGGAGCCGCTGATCACCGTGCAGGGCGACAACGTCGAGACACGCCCCATCGCCGGCACGCGCAGGCGCGGCGCCGACGCCGCCGAAGACCGGCGCCTCGTCGCCGACCTGCGCGCCGACGAGAAGGAGCGCGCCGAGCACGTGATGCTCGTCGACCTCGGACGCAACGACCTCGGGCGCGTGTGCGCGCCCGGCACCGTGCGCGTCGACGAGTTCATGGGCATGGAGCTCTACTCGCACGTCATCCACATGGTCTCGAGCGTGCGCGGCACGCTGGCCGACGGCGCGACCCCGACCGACGCCCTCAAGGCGAGCTTCCCCGCCGGCACTGTCAGCGGCGCCCCCAAGGTGCGGGCCATGCAGATCGTCGATGAGCTCGAGACGGTCCGCCGCGGCCCGTACGCCGGCGCCATCGGGTATCTCAGCTACGGCGGCGACCTCGACACTTGCATCTGCATCCGGACCGTCGTCGTGAAGGACGGCGTCGCCCACGTTCAGGCGGGCGCCGGCATCGTCGCCGACAGCGACCCGGCACGGGAATACGAAGAGACGCAGCACAAGGCCGCGGCCCTGCTGCGCGCCATCGAGCTCGCCCACGAGGAGTTCTCACAATGACCATGCCCGTCGACCTCGACCCGGCTGCGCGCGAGCCTATCGTCCCGGCGCCCCGGGTCTTCATGATCGACAACTACGACTCGTTCACCTACAACCTCGTGCAGTACCTCGGCGAGCTCGGCGCCGAGATCACCGTGAAGCGCAACGATCGCGTGACGCTGGACGAGATCGCCGCGGCGCAGCCGACGCATCTCGTCGTCTCCCCCGGCCCCCGCACACCCGACGAGGCGGGGATCAGCATGGACGCCATCGCGCGCTTTGGCGCCGAGCGCCTGCCGGTGCTCGGCGTCTGCCTCGGTCACCAGGCCATCGGCCAGATGTACGGGGGCGTGGTGCGCCGCGCCGGCGCCCCCGTGCACGGCAAGACCGATGAGATCGGCCACGACGGCCGCGGCGTTTTCGCCGGGCTGCCCGACCCATTCACGGCGACGCGCTATCACTCACTGGTCGTGGACGAGGCGCTGCCCGACGCGCTCGAGCTGTGCGCCTGGAACGCTCAGGGCGTGGTGATGGGCGTGCGGCACCGCGAGCTGCCGGTCCACGGCGTGCAGTTCCACCCCGAGAGCGTGCTCACGACCGTCGGCCTCGACCTGCTGCGCAACTTCCTGGTGATATCGCTGGATGCGGAGGCGCGCGGTGCCGAATGACGTGCTGAGCGCGGCGCTGCAGGGCTTGGCGGCGGGACGAGACCTCGGAGAGGACGAGGCCCGCGACGTGCTGCTCGAGATCATGGGCGGCCGTACCGGCGAAGCCCAGACGGCCGCCTTCCTCAGCGCCCTGCGCGTCAAGGGCGAAACTGCCGCGGAGATCGTCGGTATGGCGCGCGCCATGAGCGCGCTGGCCGAGAAGGTCGAGGTGGACGCCGACGTGATCCTCGACACCTGTGGCACCGGCGGCGACGGCGCCGACACGTTCAACATCTCCACGGCGGCCGCCCTCGTGGCCGCCGGCGCCGGCGTGACCGTAGCCAAACACGGCAACCGTTCCGCTACGAGCAGGTGCGGCAGCGCCGACGTCCTCGAGGCGCTGGGCGTGGCCATCGACATCGCCCCGGCGCAGGTGAGCCGCTGCATCGCCGAGGCCGGCATCGGCTTCATGTTCGCGCCGCGCCACCATCTGGCCATGAAGCACGTGGCGCCGGTGCGGCGCGAGATGGGCATGGCGACTACCTTCAACCTCATCGGTCCGCTCACCAATCCGGCAGGGGCGCGGCACCAGCTCATCGGCGTGGCCGACGCGCGCTACGTGGAGCGCATCGCCCAGGCCGTCCGGCTCATGGGCTCGGAGCGGAACCTGATCGTCCACGGCAAGGACGGGCTCGACGAGATCTCGACGACCTGCCCGACTGACGTCGTCGAGGTGTTCGCCGGCCAGGGCTTCGACGTACGCTACGAGGTCGCGCCGGAGGAGTTCGGGATGCGGCGCGCGCGGCTCGAAGACCTGCGCGGCGGCGACGCCGCCGAGAATGCAGACTACGTGCGCGAGGTCCTCGACGGCGTCGAAGGGCCGCGCCTGGACATCGTCCTGCTGAACGCCGGCGCGGCCCTCTACATCGCCGAGGCCGCGGCGAGCATCGCCGAAGGCGTCGACAGGGCGCGGGCGGCCGTCGCCTCCGGCGCCGCCCGCGGCAAGCTTGACGCCCTCGTCCGCACGACGAACCGACTCTTGCGAGAGGACGTCGCGTGAGTGACTTCCTGATGGAGATGATCGTGAGCGCGGCGCGGCGCGCGCAGGCCGCGCGCGAGCGCACGCCGCTCGCGCGGCCGGAGACCGCCGGGCCGCATGGACGGCTGCGCGCGGCGCTGGCCGCGCCGCGTGATGCCGCGCGCGAGGCGGGCCAACCGGCGCCCCTCGCCGTGATCGCCGAGATCAAGCGCCGTTCGCCGAGTAAAGGTGACCTCGCCCCGGACCTCGACGCCGTGGCGCAAGCGTGCGCCTACGAGGCCGCCGGCGCCGAGGCGATCTCGGTCCTGACCGAGCCGGACCGCTTCGGCGGGTCGCTGGACGACCTGCGCAGCGTCGCCGCGGCCGTTGACGTCCCCGTGCTGCGCAAGGACTTCATCATCGACCCCTATCAGGTGTGGGAGGCGGCCGAAGCCGGAGCCGCCGCCGTGCTGCTCATCGCGGCGGCGTTGCCGTCGGGGTCGCTCGGCGCACTCCTCGACGAGTGTCACGACTGCGGCCTCGACGCCTTCGTGGAGATCCACGACGCCGACGACCTGGAGCGCGCCTACTCGGTCGACGCCACGATGATGGGCATCAACAACCGCGACCTGCGCACCCTGGAGGTCGACCTGGCTGTGAGCGAGGCACTCGGCGCCCTTATCGAACGCTGCGTGCTGTTCGTCAGCGAGAGCGGCATCGGCGCCCCGAGCGACGCCCGGCGCGTGCGCGCCGCCGGCGCCCAGGCGATCCTCGTCGGGGAGGCGCTTGTCGCTACTCCGCACGCCCACCTCGCCGCGGCCATCGCCGCGCTCCGCGGCGATAAACCACCGGACGGAGGCGGGCGATGACGCGCGTCAAGATCTGCGGACTGACGGCGGCGTGCGACGTCAGACTCGCCGCCGACTACGGCGCCTGGGCCTGCGGGTTCGTGCTGACCGACAGCCCCCGTCGCGTGAGTGCGGCGCGTGCCGCGAAGCTCACTCCCTTGTGCGGCGACAGCCTGGCGGTAGCCGTGGTCGCCACCGAGGAGCCGGCATGGATCGCCGGCGCCGTGGCCGCAGGCGGCTTCGGCGCCGTCCAGCTTTCGGCCGGCGCGGATGGGCCCAGCGTGGTGGCCGTGCGAGAGGCGGCGCTGAGCCGCGGCCTGCGGCCGCTCGTCATCGCCGCCGCCGACACGGAGGGCGTCGACAAGGCCGACCTGATCCTCCTCGACGCGCGCGCGCCGGAGGCATACGGCGGTACCGGACGCCGGCTCGACTGGAAGGCGCTCGCGGCCGCGGAGCTTCCGCGCGAGCGCCTCGTGCTGGCCGGCGGCCTGCTGCCATCTAACGTCGCCGGCGCCATCAAGCTCGTGCGCCCGTTCGCCGTCGACGTCTCGAGCGGTATCGAGCGCACTCCCGGCATCAAGGAGCCCAGACTCATGCGTGCGTTCGTCGGCGTCGTCGCCAGCGCCGATCTCTGCGGAGGTACTGGGACGTGACCATCGAGACCCGTTTCGGCCCGTACGGCGGGCGCTACGTCCCCGAGACGCTCATCCCGGCGCTGGACGAGCTGACGGCGGCCTACGAGGAGGCGCGCGCCGACGCGGTCTTCCAGGCCAAGCTCGCGCGCCTCCTCGCCGACTACGCTGGCCGCCCCACGCCGCTGTACCACACGGCGCGGCTCAGCGACCGCTGCGGAGCCACCATCCTGCTCAAGCGCGAGGACCTCTGCCACACGGGCGCCCACAAGATCAACAACGTGCTCGGCCAGGCGCTTCTCGCCAAGCGCATGGGCAAGACCCGCGTGATCGCCGAGACCGGCGCCGGCCAGCACGGGGTGGCCGCAGCCACCGCCTGCGCGCTGCTCGCCCTCGAGTGCGCCGTGTACATGGGCAGCGAAGACGTGCGCCGCCAGGAGCTCAACGTGGTGCGCATGCGCCTGCTGGGCGCCACCGTGATCCCCGTGGAGAGCGGTTCGCGCACCCTCAAGGACGCGATGAACGAGGCCCTGCGTGACTGGGTCGCCAACGTCGGCCACACCTTCTACGCCATCGGTTCCGTGGCCGGCCCGGCGCCGTACCCGGCCATGGTCCGCGACTTCCAGGCGGTAATCGGCGCCGAGGCCATCGCTCAGGTGCGCGAGCGCTACGGCCACCTGCCCGACGAGGTCGTCGCCTGCGTCGGCGGCGGCTCCAATGCCATGGGTCTCTTCCACGCCTTCCGCAACGTGCCGGTGCGGCTCACGGGTGTCGAGGCGGCCGGCGAGGGCCTCGACGGCCGCCACGGGGCGCCGCTGGCCGCAGGCTCGCCCGGCGTGCTCCACGGCTCCTACAGCTACCTGCTGCAGGACGCCTGGGGCCAGGTCGCCGAGGCGCACTCGGTGTCGGCCGGGCTCGATTACCCGGGCGTCGGGCCCGAGCACGCGTGGCTGAAGGACTCGGGCCGGGCCAAGTACGCGGCCGCCACAGATGCGGAGGCCCTGGCGGCCTTCCGCACGCTCGCCGAGCTGGAGGGCATCATCCCCGCGCTCGAGAGCGCCCACGCCATCGCCTACGTGCTTCGCGGGCCGAGCCCAGCGGCGACCACCGCACCGTCGCCCTCGGCCACCGGCAGGTTCACGATCGACGGCGAGGCCGCCGCGTTCGACCCGGCGGGCACGCGCTTCGCCGCCGGGGACCTTGTGATCGTCAACCTCTCGGGCCGCGGCGACAAAGATGTCCACGAGGCGGCGCGCCTTCTGGAGGACCAGTCATGAGCAGCGACCAGCAGGCGCCCGAACTGCCGCGCCTCGGCCCCCGTCTCGCCCTGGCGTTCGCGGCGCCGCGCGCGCAGCGCGCGGCGCTCATCCCCTACGTGACCGGCGGCCACCCGGACCTCGAGACGAGCTCCCGGGTCATCGGCACGCTCATCGACGCCGGCGCCGACATCGTGGAGCTCGGCATCCCGTTCTCGGACCCCATCGCCGATGGGCCCGTGGTGCAGCGCTCCACACACGAGGCGCTGCTCGCCGGCGTGACGCCCGACGACGTCCTGCAGCTCGCGGCCGCGCACAGCGGCAGCGCGCCGTTCGTGCTCCTGACCTACGTGAACACGGTGCTGGCCTTGGGGCCCGAGCGGTTCTTCGCGCGCGCCGCCGCCTCGGGCGTGGAAGCGCTCGTGATCCCGGACCTACCCTTGGACGAGGCCGCCGGAGGCACGGCGGCTCTCGCCGCCGAGGCCGGCGGCCTCACCGCGCTTGCCGCCGCCAACGGCGTCTCGCTCGTCCCCATGGCCACGCCCACCAGCACCGACGAGCGGCTCGATATGGTCGCCGAGGCGGCGACGAGCTTCATCTACTGCGTCGCCGTCACCGGCGTGACGGGGGCGCGGCGAGAGGTGGGCGCGGACCTGCCCGACCTCGTCGGACGCCTCCGCGCCTGCACGGGCGCGCCGCTGGCTGTGGGCTTCGGCATCTCCACGCCGGAGCAGGCGGCCCGCGTGGCGGGCCTCGCCGACGGCGTCATCATCGGCAGCGCGCTCATCGACCTGATCGCGCACAGCGCCGACGCCGACGGCGCCTGCGGCGCCGCCGGCGACCTCATGCGCGCCGCGAGCGCCGCGATCGCCGGAGGCTGAGCCGAACTACTTGACCACGATCAAACATTCGGGGTCTTCGCATCGGGTACCGCCCGATCGAGCAGGCATCGTCCTCACGGGCGCCGACAACCCCCACGGCGTGGACCTGCAACACCTGCACAGGACCAACGACGTCGTCGTGTCGCAGATCACTCTCCAGCCCGGCGAGGTCGTGAAGCCGCACAAGGCGCCGGTGGACGCGTTCTTCTACGTGCTCGAGGGCGCGCCGGCCGTGGAGATCGAGGGCGTGCCGGTCGCGGCCGCGACCGGCACACTAATCCCGAGCACGGCTGGACACCTGCACAGCATCCGCAACGACAGCGACGGCCTGGTGCGCTTTCTCGTCGTCAAGACGCCGAACCCGGCCGCCTGACCGCCGGCGACGCGACCTGCCGGGCGGGCGCCGTTCGGCAGGTCGCTACGCGTCCTTCTCCCTTGCGTGGTGCCGGTAGGTGACAGACTTCACGTGCTTCACGGTCACCATGCCTTCGGCCATCATCTCGTTGAGGATCGGCAGGAAGTCGTCGATCTTCTCCGGCGCGTCCACGATCTCGACGACGAACTCGCGCACCACTTGAAGTTGACGTCGGCCTCGAGCAGCGCCATGCGGATCTCGCGCATGGCGGCGTCGACGTCCTCGGCGGTGAGCTTGCCGTGGCCCTTGAGACTCTGCATGACGCCTTGCAGGCGGTCGGTGAGCGCGTCGAACATGGAAAGTCCTCGAGGTCGGTCGCGGAGCGTCAATGGGCGCAGGGGGGCGCGGTGACGCCCTCGAGCCCCAGGAGGTAGTCGCCGGGCCGGCCGCCCACCACCAAGCGCGTCGTCTGGCGACGCTCGCGCCAGACGACGCGCTCCACGGCTCCGTATGCGCGCACCCAGTGGCCGGACCGCGCCTGGTCGGCAAAGCGGCCGCGGAACGACACCACCTCGCGCAGGTCGGCCACCGGTGCCCCCTCGAGGAAGCGCAGCTCGTCGAGCGAGTAGCGGCAGGGCGTGAACAGGGCGTCGCGGTCGTCGACGACCCGCGCCTCCACGAGCGCCCGCCCCGCGGGCGCAAAGCGCGGGTCTCCGTAGCGCTCGGGCACCTCCGCCGGCAGCTTCACGAAGCGCACAAAGTAGGGCCGGCCGGCGAACCGACCCTCGTTGACCTTACCGGCCTGCAGGCGCGCGAAGTCGGCGGCAGAGAGCGGCGTGTCCTCGCGATGCACCGCGTGGATCGCCGCGAGTTCCTCGCCGCTCGGGCGCGCGAGCGCCGACGAAGGGTCGTCCAGAAGGCGCGCGAGCGCCGCGTGCACCCTGCGGCACTCGCCGTCGCCGTACACCACGAGATCGATATCCGAGGCGGACGCGTGCAGGTCAAACAGCAGCGAACCGGTCAGGCCCAGCGCCGCCGGCGGCACGCCGGCGGCAGCGCGCAGCAGCTCCGCAAGGGCCAGTGCGTCCTCCGTGAGCGGGCCGTCGGGCCCGGTGGCGCGGAGCCGCTGCAGCCGCTCGCGCGGGTCGTAGACGCGCGCCACGTCATCCCAAGGCACGGCATCCACGGGCACGCCGAGCGCGAGGTCGTCCGCACGGTACGAGAGACCCCGGGCGCGCAGCGCCTCCTGCTGCTCGGCGACGCTGTACACCCGGCGGTACCTTTGCCGGCCGCGCACCCGCTCCCCGCGCGGGTCGGGCACGTACCGCAGGTAGGCCACGACCCGGTCCGGGGGGTGCACCACCCCCTTGACCGTGAAGATCAGGCCAGCCACGGTCTCGACGGCGGCCCCCTCCAGCGCCGACGCGCCCCGACGATCTGCCGTCGCCACGCTCAGACCCCCGCTTGTGCCGCGCTCACGGGCCCGTGTACGCTGGCGGTCATCGAGGATAGGCGAAGGGCGACCGACATGGAGTTACTCATCAGCGTGGTCGGCGAGGACGAGGTCGGCCCCGCCGTGGCCGGGCAGGCGGACATCGTGGACGTCAAGAACCCGCGCGAGGGCTCGCTGGGCGCCAACTTCCCGCACGTGATCCGACGCGTGCGCGAGCTCACGCCTGCCCAGGTGCCAGTGAGCGTGGCCATCGGCGACGTCCCCAACCTGCCCGGGATGGCCGCCCTCGCGGCCGCGGGAGCCGCCGGCTGCGGCGTGCAGTACGTCAAAGTGGGGCTCCTCGGGCCGCGCGACCACAACGAGGCCTTCGCCCTGCTCTCCGCGGTGTGCCGCGCGGCGCGCGACGAGGACCCCGCGGTGCGCATCATGGCGACCGCCTACGCCGACGCGCGCACGACCGGGTCGCTCCCGCCCCTCGAGCTGCCGGCCGTCGCCGCCGAGGCCGGTGCCGACGGCTGCATGATCGACACCGCAGTGAAGGCCGGCGGGACTCTCCTGACGGAGCTCGGCGCGGGAGAGCTCGAGAGCTTCGTGGCGCGCTGCCGCGCGGCCGGGCTGCTCTGCGCCCTGGCCGGCTCCCTGCGCGCCTCCGACATGCCGCGTCTGCGCGAGCTGGCGCCGGACATCGTCGGCTTTCGTGGCGCCGCCTGCCGCGGTGGCCGCAGGGATGGCAGTGTCGACCGCGAGGCGGTGCTGCGGCTCAAAGACCTGATCGCGCAAGCCTGATCCCCTCCGTCGTCCCCGTCTCGAGCAGCTCGGTGAGCCGCTCGGGGCGCCCGCCATCGATGATCCATAGGTCGAAAGCCGGATCGCCGAGCAGTTCGGCCAGGTGCCCGTCGACGCCGGAGGCGGCGGCCAGCTCCGCGACGGTCATGGCGCCCGGCGGCGCGGACGACGCCGCGGACGCCAGGCTCGCCATGCCGTGGCGATCCTTGAGGAGCACCAGGAGGCGCGCGCCCACCAGCCCGGTCAGCCACGCGGCGATGGAGTCGGAGGTCACCGACCAGCTGTGAGGCAGGGCGTCGGCGCGCCGCAAGGGCTCTGACGGGAGGAGCACGGCGACGCCCCCACCGGCGAGGCACGCGTGCGCCTCGTCGAGCGTGCGCACGAGCGCACAGCCGGGCGCCAGGTCGGCGAGCAGATGACCGTACTGGTCCATGGCGAGGACGGCCATCCAGTGCGCGGCGCTCGGCCGCAGGCCGAACCGCGCGTCGTGTTCCCTCACCACGTCGGCGAAGGCGCCGCCGCCCGGCACCACCAGCAGACGATGGGCGCGGCCCAGCTCGACGAGGCGCGCGCCCAGCTCCGGCAGGCAGGCTCCGCGGCCCAGGCTGCCGCCCACCTTGACGACGGCGTCGATCACGACCGTCCGGCCTCCGGCCTCGCGGCCAGCAGGCAGGCGGCGGCGGCGGCCGGCAGCGCCACGCCCTCCTCGCCCCAGATGCTTCCCGAGGGGAGCACCGCGAGACCCAGACGGCCGGCGACCTCCGCCGCCAGGAAGGCGCCGGCGCCGGCAGGGGCGACGGGCGCATCGGCAGGCGCGTCCCACCGCGACACGACCTGCAGGAGTCCCTCGCTCACGGCCTGCAGCTGGCGTTCGACCAGGTAGCGCGCCATCTTGACGATCTCAGGCTCGCCAAGCATCTCGCGATCGCCGCACACGAGGCGCGCCAGGCGCTCGGCGCAGGCGGCGGGCGAGACGTCCCGCCCGTCAGGCGTGGAGCAGGTGTAGTCCGCCGCGCTCAGGCGCCCCAGCAGCACGTAGGCGTCGGCCATCACCGCGAAGTGCTCGGCCGCGACCCGGCAGGGACGGCCGCGCACGGGGATCGTTGCCGTCAAGGTGTTGGGGTTGGTGCGCAGCACGCCGGTGTACACCAGTTCGCCGGCGGTGAGACGGGCGAGATCGGTGCGACCCTCACAGGCCAGACGACCTCCCCGGATGGGGACGATGTCGGTCGTCGTGCTCCCCACGTCCATGAGGATGCAGTCGTCGACGCGCGTCGCCGCGAGCAGGGCCGAGGCGACCCAGTTCGTGGCCGCGAAATCGAGCGGGCGCGAGCGGGCCTCGCGCAGCGCCGCGAACTCGCCGCGGCAATCGAGCACGAACACGGGGCTCCGCGGAAACGCCTCGCGGACCCCGTCCATCACGAACAGCACTCCCTCCCGCTTGCTTCTGAAAGCGTCCGAGAGCTCGGCCGTCATGGTGAGCGCGAGCGGCGCCGCGGGGTCGATCTCGAGCTCCCCGGCCATCTCCCTGAGGACGCCGGGGAGCCGCTCGCGGCCGCGCCACACCTCGAACGGACGCACGGCGGTCCGCACCGCGCGCGGAGCGCCGGCGCGCCACTCCACCCGGGCGGCCTTGACCTGGACACCGCCCACATCCCAGCCGACGGTCACCAGCGGCTCAGGAGTCATCAGCCCACCCCTTTCCGAACGCCGCGGGAGGCGGCGCGGTCACCGCGCCGGGCAAGGAGCCGTCCCGGCACGCGCACCAGATCGCCGCGGCCATGTTGAGGTCGATAACGCGGCGCAGGCCCACGTATGACGTCGTCGGCCGCGGGTTGATCTCGATCAGCCAGCAGGTCTCCTCGCCAAGCACCAGGTCCACCCCCACGTACCCTCGCAGGCCCGGCACGAGAGCGACGGCCCTCTGCGCGAGCTCGCATGCCTCCGCGCGCCGCGGATGAGACAACGAAGCGACTCCGCCATCGTAGGTGAAAGGGATGCCCGCGCGCACCCGCTGCCCGTTCAGGCTGAGCGCGGTCGAGTGACCGTCGGCGACCAGCAACGACACGCTGGCCGCCGTGCCTTCCACGTACCGCTGCACGAGGACCGATGCGGACCCCCGCAGCGCCGGCTGCTGGAGGGCCGCTCCGAGAAGGGCGTCGTTCGTGGCGAGGCCGACCCCTTCGCAGCCGGCGCCGTCGAGCGGCTTGACGACGACCGGGTAGCCGAGCCGCGTGGCCGCCGCCACGGCGGCAGCCGGCGCAACACAGGCGGTCTCCGGCGTCGACAGGCCGGCCTGCGCGAAGCGGCGGTGGCACTCCCACTTGTCCGCGGCAACGGCCACCGCCGTCGGCAGGCTGCCGAGCAAGCAGACGCCGGCGTCCACCACCAGCGAACTCAGGTGTTCGAGAGCACCGCCCCCCTCCGGGGCGACGACAAGTGCCGCACCACACTCGCGCGCCAGCTCCAGCAGCGCCGTAGGGTAGACTTCGGCGTCGAGATCGACGACGCGATCCGCCGCCAGCGCGGTCAGCTGCAGACGCCGGTCGCGCGTGGTCACCACGGGAAACCTGCCCCAGGCCCGCAGGTCGGCCAGCAAGGCGCGCAAGATGGCCAGCGCCTCCTCGGCGAGCCCGGGCGGGAGGTCGGGTGCCGGCCATCCGCCGCCGGTGACGTACTCGTGTACGAGGATCGCAGAAGGGAGAGGCGACGTGGATGCCATTCCGGTCCTAGACCTCATGAGGGGTCGGGTGGTGCAGGGGCTGCGCGGCGAACGGCAGCAGTACCGCGCCGTGCGCAGCGAGCTCGTCGCCGGCTGCGACCCGCTGGCGATCGCGCGAGCCCTGTGCCGCGAGTGCGACGGCAGGGCCCTCTACGTCGCCGACCTCGACGCCATCGCCGGCACGGGCGACCATCGCGACGTCGTCCGTGAGCTGCGCGAGCGTCTCGGGGCGGAGCCCTGGGTGGACGCGGGGGTCAGCGACGAGGAGGCCGCGTCCCGGCTTCTCGAGGCCGGGGCAGCGCGAGTGATCGTCGGCACCGAGACGCTGCCCAACCTTGACGCCCTGCGAGCGGTCCGCGATGCCCTGCCGGCCGAGCAGATGCTCGTCAGCGTCGACGTGGGCGACCACGGCGTGCTCAGCAGATGCCCCGCGCTCGCGGGCTTGCTGCCCCTGGCCGCGCTGGACCTGCTCGCCCGCGAGGGGGTGACCGAGGTCATCCTGCTGGCCCTGACCCAGGTGGGCACGGGCGCAGGGCCAGATCTCGAGACGCTGCGAGCCGCACGCGCCGCCTTTCCCCACTTGCGCCTGATCGCCGCCGGCGGTGTGCGCACCGCGGAGGACCTGCGGGCGATCGCCGAGGCCGGCGCCGACGGCGTGCTGCTCGCGACCGCGCTTCATCGCGGCTGGATCGCAGCGGCGGACATCCGCGCCGCGCGGTCGGGCCGCCGCCCGCTCACCAGCGGGCCGTCAGAGCAGGCACGTCGGCGAGCATCCCGCCCTCTGTCAGGAACACGAACAGCGAGGCTGCGACAAGGTCGGCGGTCGTGCCCGGATTGAGCGCGTGGGCCTCGTCGCCGAGCTCGACTGCGAGGTCGGCGAGGCGTGCGCGCCCCTGATCACTGAGGCTACCTCCGACGGCCAGGACCCGCGCCGCGCGCCGCGACACGTCCTCGGCGACGTCCGCGCCGTTCTTGCGCGCGATCAACGTGTCCGGCACCTCGGCGAGGATCGTGAGGAACGCGATCAGGACGGCATCGGCGAACCGCAAGCCCTCCTGCCAGCTGCGCCGTAGCGTCTCGAAGCCAAGCGCGAAGGTGATCGCGTAGTCGGTCACGTACTCCCGGGCGATCGAATCGCGGTCGCGGGCGACGTCCATCGCCTCGCGCAACGTCACGGTCACGTCCTCGCCGCCTACGTCGTGGCGGTCCGCCTTGCCGATCCCCGCCGGAGACGCGGCGCGGATGGCCGCGTAGGCCAGATGCGCGTCCTGCACGGTGAGAGCTTCGAGGACGCGCGCCACGCTCGCACGTAGCCCGTCACCGGCGGCGGGCTCGGCCGCCGCCCTCGCCAGTGGGGCAAGCAGCAAGATCATGCCGAGATTGGTATTGGTGGCCACGAGGCGGCGCGTGTCGGCGGCGGCCCTGGCGATGGTCTCGCCCACGGTGGCCAGCCCGGCGTCGCGCAGCGCCGGCCCGATGGCCACGGCGCTGGTCGCGAAGTCCTCGAAGCGCGCGTCGGCGAAGCCGCCGCGCGGCGAGACGTTGCCGGGCTTCTCGACGCTCACCTCGAACAGGCACGCCAGCTGCGCCGCCCAGGCGATCTCGACGCCCGTCAGCCCGTCCACCCCGCTCCTTCGAGGACGTGATCCACGAGACACTGCGCGGCATCGACGCCCGTGGCCGCGCAGAGCGCCCGCCAGCCCGGGATGGTGTTCACTTCGATGACGCTGTACTCGCCGTCTGCGCACGGAAGGATGTCGACGCCGGCGTGCTCGGCGCCCACCACCCGCGCCGCGCGCAGGCTCAGGTCGACGAGCTGCTCGTCCAGCTCGAAGGGCTCGCCCGTGGCGCCCTGGGAAGCGTTCGTCTTCCACCCCTGCCCGCGACGCAGCATGGCCCCGATGACGCGTTCGCCGACCACGAAGGCGCGGATGTCCTCACGACCGTGCGGCACGAACTCCTGCAGGCAGTAGACGTAGCGGCCGAGCTCGAGCGCGCGGAACACGCGGTATGCAGTGTCGGCGTCCGAGACGCGCACGATGCCCCTGCCCTCGGAGCCGAACAAGGGCTTGACGACCACGTCGCCGCTGAGCTCTTCGAAGGCGGCGAGGGCGTCGTCGAAGCGTTCCGTCACCACGGTGTGCGGTGTCGGCAGGCCGGCGTCGTGCAGTCTCGCCGAGGTGTAGTACTTGTCGACGCCGTGCTCGATGGCAAGCGCCGAGTTGACCACCCTCACGCCCGCATGCTCGAGCATGCGCAGGGCATCCATGCGGTAGACCACCTGTTCAAGCGAGCCGGATGGAATGGCGCGTACGAACACGACGTCGCAGCCGTCCAGCGGCGCCGTCGCGGCGGTTAGGCGCGGCCGACCAGCTACCCTGGCGGTCAGCTGCGTGACCGGGTAGCACTCAGCCGCGAGCCCGCGCCGCGCGAGAGCGCCGCGGAGGCTCTCGGTGTGCCACCCCCCGTTCTGCCCGAGGATCGCGACGTTCAAGCGAGCAACGATGCCCGGAGGACGGCCGTGTTCACGCTGCCGGCGTGG
>Ga0209585_10000111_pt1 | contig 30910 bp, 24 predicted proteins | sample NGEPerone_FD_185491 | JGI IMG/M metagenome (GOLD analysis project Ga0209585, IMG submission 185491) | Arctic peat soil microbial communities from the Barrow Environmental Observatory site, Barrow, Alaska, USA - NGEE Permafrost154B-one... | ecosystem: Environmental > Terrestrial > Soil >... | reverse complement strand
ATCACGCTGCCGGTCCCGGGCCAGCACGCGACCACCCATGCGCCGGCGATACCGGCCAGGACCGTCACGTTGCGGCTGATCATCCGACGCAGCCCGGACGGGCACCAGACCCCGATCCTGACCAGCCGCAACGACCTCACGGCGGCCGAGATCGCCTACCGGATGAGCAACCGGTGGCGGCAGGAGAACTACTTCAAGTACGCCCGCGAGCATTTCGCCCTGGACGCCCTCGACAGCTACGCCGACCACCCCGATGACCTCGACCGGCTGGTGCCCAACCCGGCGAAGGCCTGCGCCAAAGACCAGGTCGCGGGCGCCCGCGCCGACTTGATCGGCGCGCACGCCGACATGGCCGACGCCTTGGACGCCGCGATCATCAAGGCTGGACAGCCTGGCAACAACGGAAAGGCCACCGTCGACCCGGCCGCCGGTCAAGCCCTCACGGCCGCACAGACCGAGCTGGTCGTCGCCAAGAACGCCTCGGCCAACACCCCGAGCCACCTACCACTGGGCCAGGTCCGGCCTGGCAGCCGACTGCTGGAAACCGAACGCAAGCTGCTCACCCACGCGATCCGGATGAGCGCCTACAACAGCGAAAGCGCCCTGGCCCGGCTGCTGCGTCCGCACTACAGCCGCAGCGAACGCGAAGGCCGCGCGCTGCTACGCGAAGCCTTCAACTTGTCCGGTGACCTACAGATCGTCGGCACCGAACTGCATGTCCGGCTCGACCCCGCCTCAGCACCCCGCCGCAGCAAGGCCCTCGCCGCGCTCTGCACCGAACTCAACGACACCGAAACGCGCTACCCAGGCACCGATCTGACCCTCGTCTACAGCGTCAAACAGCACCTGATCCACACATGATCTAACTCACCATGTCAGGACCTCTGGACTCCCTAGCCCGTTTGAATTGAAGCCATCGACATTGTGAAGCGGCCCTGGCACACCGGCGAACCTTCACCCCTGAATGGCTCGCCGGCGATGGTGCCCGGGGAGGGAGCGATCCGTTGCGGCGTCGTGTTGGTCAGCGTTCCCTTGATCTCGAACGACACAGAGATGGCTGCCTTGCCGGGCTTGGCCCCCAACGCGTCGACTCCACTTTTGGAGGGGTGCTGTTGATCTTTGGCTTGTACGAGTAGCCGTTCCAGGTCCGGCGTCCTTCAGCGGAGCGGTTGCCGCCTCCACCGGGGCCCGGTGGCAGTCTCGCTGGGGCTGACCGGATCCGTGGTCGAGACGCTCGTGTCTGCTGGCTGGCTGACGTCAGCCAGCCAGGGCGGACGGCGAGGCGGTGTTGCCACCGCAGGCTGCGAGCGCCAAGGCGGTCGTCAGCGCGGCCAGGGCGCTGCGGACTGCCAGGCCGCTGCAGACTGGCGTGCGCATGCCCGTGCGAGTCACCAGAGCCAAAGCACCCACCGTCCACCCCGGTAGAGGTAGGTCGAGTACGCCGCGAGCGGGATCGCGATCAGGAACGCCGAGGGGGACAGGAAGCCGGCACCCACGGCGAGGACTGTCAGTATTCCGTAGTAGATCCAGGCAAGTGACCGCTTCTTGCCAACGCGCTGCTGCGTAGTGTCCTGTGAAGCCATTGCTGTCCTCCATTTGAGTGCCAAAAAGGGCGCTGGGTCGGGCAAGGACAGCCTGTCGAGGACACAAGGGCCAGAGAACCCGGGGAATCCCGGGGGCAGACGGTCGCCGCTACTCGTCGAGATCGTCGAGCCAGGCGCGGTGATGCACCGCTTTCCAGCAGCGGCGAACACCCGAACGCCATCCCTACAGGGGCGGGTCGCGCCCGGAGGTCACCGAAAAGGACTGGGACCGCGACACCGACCACGATCAGGACAACCGAGCCGGCAGGCATCCACACGATACGACTCGAGCCGCCTCATCACCCATCACGAGTCTGGTGAGAGGAGCGGTCGCCACCATCGCCACGGTCGACCAGAGGGCGAACCGCCCAGTGCGCCCGAATCGTGGAACCCGCAGCCCGGGTGCTACTTGAGCAGCAAGTCCAGAGTCAGGGTTGTCCCCTGGTACCCCACACCGCCCCAGGGCAATATCTTGAAGTGCTTCGCCGACGCCTGCACCGCCGCTACGCTGCCAATCGCGCTGCCAATTAGGCAGCCTCAACAGCCACTCCTGCGGAGGTCCCATGTCGTTCGTCGATGCCGTCACTGTTTGTGTCAGCAAGTACGCGACGTTCTCTGGTCGTGCTCGACGTTCTGAGTACTGGTGGTTCGCCTTGGCGTACTTGGTTGCGCTCATTGTGGTGGTTTTGCTGGACAACGCCATGGGTTCCGACCTCCCTGGCACTCTGGTCGTGCTGGCGCTGATCCTGCCTACGCTGGCGGTGACTGTCCGACGCCTGCACGACACGAACCGGTCGGGCTGGTGGTATTTCATGTCGTTCGTGCCGTTTGGTGGCTTGGTCGTCTTGGTGTTTGTCTGCCAGGACAGCAACCCGGGCCACAACACCTTCGGCCCCTGTCCGAAGGTCGCCTCGGCTTTGGTCTGATGACGACACGTCCAGCCAGGCCCTCGCTCGGTCCAGGGCCCGGGACCCAGCGAGCAGCACTCGCATGCACCCCTACATAACCGCACACGGAGGCCCCCGGGCCTCGCCACCAGGAGGTCACGATGGGGATGGGAATACGCAAACGTGTGGTCGTTGTGGCCGCAATCGGGGTGGCGCTTGCTGGGTGCTCGAGCGGCTCACCGATCAAGCCTGCCGCGGGAGCGTTGCTCAGTGGGGTGGAGCGCGTCGTCAATTCGGCGGGCACGGTGCACTGCCGGGGAGTCTGGAACTTCACCAATCCTCAGAATCATCCGAGTATCGACGTTCATATCACCATCGGTCCGGGTACCTGGTCGATGGCCAGTGAGGGAGCCATCACGGTGGCCAACGGTACGTTCAAAGTGTCCGGCGGCACGCTGACCGCGACGGTCGCCAGCGTCCACGAGACGGCTACCAAGTGGGCGTCCGAAATGCCATGGGTGGTGAAGGGCAGCACTTTGGTTGTATCTGGACTACCCAGCGGGCCACAGACACCCACCGCCTTGGCCGCCACCGCGACCTTCCGAACAAGCGCCACGGGTGAGACCGCCGTGACGAATACTTCGCTCCAGGTGCACTCTTTCAAGGGCACGACCGAGATCCTCGCCGAAGATCCACAAAGCGTCGGGCAAACCATCACCTGCGCGAAGCAGTAGATCGGTAGGGCGTCAAGTTCCACTCAGAATTCGCAACGGGTTTGAGGCGGAGACGGTGGGGTAACGGTCGGATCCTGGCCGCCACGAACCCCAAAGGGAGGGCGGGTCCGCGTTGCACGGAGCCATCTGCGTGCTCTCAGCGTCCGAATAGTCGCAAATTCGCGGATGATGCCTTCCGGTCGAGTACGTTTGGCGCTGATCTGGTCACCGCTCACGGCGCCCGGGGGCGGTTGGGGTCCGGAGCCAACGACCAGCCCTTGAGCACAGTCGACGACACCTACAAACAGGAGCTACCCAATGACTGAGCTCGACCTCGCTTCCTCGTCGGCCCCTGTAGCCGTCGCTACCGTTCCTACGTCCGGCGGGCTCGTACTGGCCCCGCCGGCTGCCGTCGTAATCGTGGACGACCAGCAGGCCGTGGGCGCGATCCCGATCGCGGCCGGCAAGCAGGTCGAGCTGCGCTCCAAGGCCAGCGCCTTCGTCACCGAGCTCGCCACCCTGGACATAAAGTCACCCGTCTTCGCCCAGAAGGTCTCCTCGATCACCTCTATGGGTGAGCAGGACATGCGCGCAGCCGCAGCGGTTTCTAGCCGGATGCTGGACCGTCCCGCCAGCGCCTTGGGTCGGGGCGAGAAGGGGGACGACGCACAGACCCGCGTGTCGAACACCTTGGTGGACCTGCGGACGACTATCACCGATCTGGACCCCAAACGGGCCGACCTGACCGGTGTGAAGAAACTCATGAAATGGCTACCTGGCGGTGACAAAGTCGACCGCTACTTCGCCAGGTACCAGTCGGCGCAGTCCCACCTCAACGCGATCATCAAGGCCCTTGACTCTGGTCAGGACGAGTTGCGCAAGGACAACGCGGCCATCGAGACCGAGAAGGTCAACATGTGGACCACAATGGGCAAGTTGAGCGAGTACAACGAACTCGCGGGTGCCCTGGACAGTTCCCTGGTCAACAAGGTCGCCGAGTACGAGGCCGGAGGGCGTACGGAGGATGCCAACGTGTTGCGCTCGGACGCGCTGTTTCCGGTTCGTCAGCGTCGACAGGACATCATGACCCAGATGGCGGTCAACGTGCAGGGATACATGGCCCTGGATCTAGTGCGCAAGAACAACCTAGAGCTGATCCGGGGGGTCGACCGCGCGCAGACCACGACTATTGCAGCGCTGCGAACGGCCGTCATCGTCTCCCAAGCCCTGTCGCGTCAGAAACTGGTTCTGGACCAGATCACGGCTCTGAACACGGTCACCTCCAACCTGATCGAGTCGACCTCGGAGCAGCTCCGGATCCAGGGCGCGCAGATCAACCAGCAGGCTGCGACGTCCACCATCGACGTCGCCAAACTGCAGGTCGCGTTCGACAACGTGTTCGCGACCATGGACGCCCTGGACACGTTCCGCGCGCAGGCCGTGGACAGCATGGCGCAGACCGTCACTGCTCTCGAAGGTCAGATGGTGCGGGCCCGGCCGTACCTGGAGCGGACCCGCCGTGGTGAGATCAGCGCCTAGGTGGCGATCACTGTCCCGACCTGGCGCATCGTCGAGCCGGTCACACGAAACGAGGAGCGCAACAGTGGGGTTGTTCAGGAAAGGAAGTGCGCACGATGACGCCCCCGCAGCCTCTCCTCTGTTGGCACAGAATGATGGCGATAGCGCAGAGGTGCTGCGGCGCGCCCTGGAGGACGTGATCGCGTTCATTAATCGCAACGCCGGGCGGCTACCCGGTGTCGCGGTGGTGAGTGCACGACGCGTCACCGACACCCTGCGCGAGACGATAGACAACAACGAGGTCAGTCCGCTGGATGTGTATGCCGTCTTGGCAGTCAGGAGCACACTGACCGACTACCTGCCCAACACACTCAGGAGCTATCTCGCCGTGGATACCGCCTTGCTCGAAACCCCCCGAAGTTCGGGTCGAACCCCGAGCCAGTCGCTGCTGGAGCAACTCGATGCGCTCGAGACATCCACATCTGCGACCTTGGTCGCCGCTCGTGGCCAGGACGCGGATGCGCTTATGACGCAAGGTTCTTTCCTGCGGACCAAGTTCTCCGGCTCCGATCTGGACCTGTAATGGCAGCTCCAATGAAGCGCGGGTCGAACGTGGCCCTGACCCGTGAGATCCCCTCGCTCCGAGGTGTCGTCCTGGGTGTGAAACTGGTGTCGGCCGAGCCTGTCCTGATCGACAACCTCGTCGTAGCGACCATCTTGTGCGACAGCTCTAGCAAGGCGCTGTCCAACGAGCACTTCGTCTTCTTCAACCAGCTCAATTCACCTGAGTTGTCGGTGACCCAGTTGGCGCGGGTTGTCGGCGAGGACACAGAGCAGGTTGAGATTGACCTGAGCGCCGTCCCAACTGACGTCCACCGCATTGTGGTCGTCACCTACATCAATGAAGGCAACGCCGTTCGCCGCTCGCTCGGTCAACTGCGCGAAGCCACCGTCCGGGTGCTGAACCTGGCCGACAACACCGAGCTCGTCCGGTCTGAGAACCTGGCGCCAGCGCTCAAGACTGAGACCGGGTTAGCTCTTGGTGAGCTGTACCGCCACGAGGGCGGCTGGAAGTTCAAGGTCATCGGCCAGGGCTACGCCAACGGCATACGCGCCATGGCCGCCGACTTCGGCGTTTCGCTATGAACGTCGCCGCACCGGACAATGCTCCGTCGCGGGACGACCTGCCCTGGTTGCGACGCCGAACGACCCGGACGCCTTCGCGCCCCAACCCACCCCAGCGGGCCGCAGAACTAGACCTGTCCGCGGACTCCCGCACGCACACGACCACTACTGCCCAGGCCAGCCGGCCAGATCAGACCCATCTGGCGCCGTCTGGCTCGTTGGACCTGTCCGAGCAAGTCCCGCTCCTGTCGGCCATCCAGGCGGGGGCGGATCCTACGAGTCGTAGGTCCGACGGCAGGGACCGCTTCGGCACCACGCGGACCAGCAACGGACTACCTACGATCCTGACAACGAAGAGACCACTCGTCACCCTGACCCGGGTGCAGTCCGGTGTGGGGGCCCTTACCTTCAAAGCGGTGTTGTCTGAATCGGTCGGGGATCTGAGGCTTGGCTGCGCGTATCAGCTTGTCTCGGGGCAATCCTCGGTGACCCAAACCAGCGGCCCGCGCGCCACTCCTAGAGGTTCTCGACGGCCGGTCATCTTCACCAGCGGTGAACGCTTCGAGGCACTGACCATTGATCTGGCTCAGAGCCGCGAACTTGAGAGGTTGATCGTCTACGCGTACTCCGAGTCTGGCGCAGCGCTGAATTGGGATGGGACGTTGGTCGTTCAAACGTACGGCGGAGCCCGCGTCGAGTTGCCGCTGCGACGCGATCCCTCCGCGGGGGTCCTGGTGCCTTTGTCGCTGTACAACATCGACGGCGAGTTCGTGCTGCGTTCGGAACAGTCCATCATCGGCGGCTCCATCCGTGAGGCAACAGCCTCGTTCGGCTTCGATCGCATCAGCTGGCTTAACGACCACACCCCGCTGATCTGACCCGATAGACCCGACCAGAACCCCTCAGGCAATGTGCCCGCGTCCGCCGTATCGTTGCCCTACAGATGGACTGCCACGGTTGGCAGCAGGTCGCGAAACGTGCGCCCGCTGGCAGCGGCGCCGATGGCTGTCATGGCCCATCCCTGTCCTTCGCGGGTGAGCTTGGCCATGACTTGGGCGTTGTGCCGGCCGGAGCCGCTCAGGTCGTAGCGCGCGACCTCGGCGCGGGATTTCTCGTCCACAAGCCGGCAGAAGGCGTTTTCGATCTGGGAGAAGTCCTGCCCGGTGAAGGAGTTCACAACGAACACCAACGTGGCAACCTGGGCAGGCACTTGGCTCAGCTCAACGATGATGGACTCGTCGTCGCCCTCGCCGTCTCCGGTCAGGTTATCCCCGGTGTGCACAACCGATCCGTCCTTGCTTCGCAATTGCTGGAACCACACCTGGTCCACGAGCTTTCCTTGGATGTCGAACAGGAGGCACGAGGCGTCCAGGTCGATCGACTGCGACTTCATGCCCCCGAACAGACCCCTCTTCTTGACAGCATCCCAACCAAGTCCCATCCGGACCCGGGTCAGCGTTTCCCCGCCCCCCTTGGTCAACGAAACCAGCTGTCCTTTGGTCAGAGTCACGCTCATGTTCACTCCTTGATTGGTGTCGTCCCGCAGTCGCGGGTCCCTCTTGGGGCGACAGTAGACGGGAGGCGGCCGACAAGATGGTGCGGCGCGCACGGACCGGCTGTCCTCATTTGCGCTCGATGGTCCACCGCAGGCCCTAGTCGATACGGCGCATGTCCTGACCCGGCGAGCCAAGTTGAGCCGCCCTCGCCCAGACCCGACATGGATCCGGGCCGTCTGCTCGCGGGGCGACGGGTGCTAACGAAAGCTGATGCCAAACTCCTTGGCGATGCCGACCAAACCGGGGGAGTGGCCCTCCCCCACCGCGCGAAACCTCCATTCGGTCTGATTGCGGTACAGCTCGCCAAAGACCATCGCGGTCTCGGTCGAGGTGTCCTCGTTGAGGTCGTATCGGGCGAGTTCCTCGCCGTTGGCCGGGTTGAGCACGCGTATGAACGCGTTGCGAACCTGGCCGAAGGTCTGCGAGTGCTGGACGGCCCCCCAGACCGCGACTGCGAAGACAACCTTGTCAACTTCGGCTGGTACCGCGGCGAGGTTGAGCGTGATGCGTTCTTTGTCGCACGCCCCTTTGTGATGCTCCCCGGTTTGCCGGATCGCACCCTCAGGGCTGGCGAGGTTGAGGTAGAACACAAAGTACTTGTCGGAGAGCACCTTGCCGTCGGCCTTGACCCCGATGGCGCAGGCGTCGAGGTCGAAGTCCGCGCCATCGGTGGAATGCGCGTCCCAACCGAGGCCAACGTTGACGGCGTCCACGCCCGCGGCGCCTGCCTGCTTGGTGAGCGAGAAGGTTCCGCCCTTCGTAAGACTGACTCCCACGGTGGAACCCAACTCTGCGTATGAATCCGGGTGCCAGTCGGTTCGTGCCCGACGGACGGTGAACGGCCGCGAGCCTAGCATCGGCCGGACGGCCGCAGGCTTGGTCACGTGCGCGGGCAGATCCAGCCGGTCCAACCGCGAGTGGCTACCCAGGACAGGTTGCTCATCAGCTCTGGCATCCCGCATTGGACCAACACGGCGTGAACCTCGGTCTTGCATTAAGAACTGACTCGCCCAGGGTGGCCCGATCCGCCCCAGCTCGGCAGTCGCCCGTGGCTTGAGCGCGACCCAAACCCGGGCAACCGGCCCATCCGCCACAAGTCCGCGAGATCGGCGGCGTCGTCAGCGTCGTTCCGAACCGGCGGCATACGTCCGAAGGTGGTCGCCATGGTGAGCAACCCGCCAGACTGACGGCCCAGTCTTCAGTGGCCAAACCGAAGCATCCAGCGTGCTGAAGGCTGGCGATCTGAACCTTTGCGAAAGCCGGTCAGTTCGCAACGATGTCGGCCAGCCAAACGTTGACCACACGAGTCTGGTCCCGGTGCCCCTCGGCGAGGCGCTCGGCCTGCTGGTGCGGCAGAAACCCCGAATCCGCAGGGCAGTCATGGCACACGGTTAGTGCTCGATGGCCCAGATAGACAACCTCCACCGCGTGCGGATGACAGCACGACATGCTGGTCGCGTGATCGTGGTCGCGCCCGTGCGCCGCTGTGGTGGTGCACGCCGCGACCTCGTCCACGTCAGCCCGATCCGGAACCTGCTCCACGGTCTACCACCTTCTCGTCCATTCGAGGCTCATCCAGTTACTCGCTTCGTAGAGGCGATGAAGGTCCTCCCTGAGGAGATTCCTCCATGGAAGCCCGGGCACACATCAAATCACGTCAGGAAACGCCGTCCGTGCCCAACTAGTCACCAAGCAAGGCGTGATCACGAGGACATCCGTGTCGACAGATACTCCCCCGGCGCGTCAGCCGAGGTCCTGCGAGTCGAGGTCGACTTCCGGAAGAACCGGTGCCGACCTTGGAGATCCCTCCTCGGGAAGCCCGAGATCAGTCAGCGAGGTCCCCACTCGTACCAGCCCAAGACTGTTCGGGCGACGCCGACGTCCTGACCGTGCATTGTTATGCCCCGGCCCTGATGTGAAGTTGAATTCGCCTGCGCTGCCCGCTCTGTCTCGGATAGGGTCGGCTCGCCAAGAGACCTAGGGGATGGGGAACGCCCGTGAGCAGCAAAGACATGGATCCGACGGGACCAACGCCCGAGGAAGGTGGAGTATCGCTCACGAAGCCAGGTGACGACGGAGTTTCTCCTACCCAGTTCGAGGATGGAGTTTCCCTCACGAAGCCAAGTGACGGCGGAGTTTCTCCTACCCAGTTCGAGGATGGAGTTTCCCTCACGAAGCCAGGTGACGGCGGAGTTTCTCCTACCCAGTTCGAGGATGGAGTTTCCCTCACGAAGCCAGCCGACGGCGGAGTTTCTCCTACCCAGTTCGAGGATGGAGTTTCCCACACCAAACTCGACGAAGTACTTGTGACAAAGCGGGCCCTGGCCAGATCCACCGCCGGAACTGCTCCCAAGAAAGTTGCGGCCGCTCCGTCCTTGCCCAGGCCGTCAACCCATGCTCGGAGCAGCCGCAGCCGTGTCGGCCCGCGGGTGCTCACCGGTGCAATCGCACTGGTCTTGGTCTCCTCATTGGTATGGGTGTTCGCCATCCGCCAGGACCACGCCGCCTCAACTGCAAACTCGAGGTCAGCGACCGTCCCCGTGGCAAGTGGATCTCCGAGCGCGTCAAACCCGGTGGTTGAGCCAACTCCCGTCGCCACAAGTGTGCCCTCGACGACGGTTGATCCGTCGACGAGGGCAGCCACGGCAACAGACCCCGCGTCAGCGCTGAAACTCACGGCCAGCGGAGCCGCCAGCCAGTTGCTAGCCACATCCCAGCAGAATGCGACCCTGCTGCAGCCGTTGGTGGGATCTTGGGCACCCCAGGTGTCGAGCAAATGCGCCGGGATTCCTGTCGACATACAACCGAGGTGGATTCCAGATGGTGTCACGGACACCCAGTCCGTAACTATCCAGCAGATTCTTGCGTTCAATCTCTCCCTTCAACAGCGCTTCGGTGCCATCACAGTCCTGCCGATGCAGATTGGTATCAGCTCTGATCGCCCGGGTAGCGGAGCATGCCAGGGCCAGACTGTATGGATGAGCATTGTGCCCAACGCGTTCACCAACTCCAAGGATGCCGCCGCGTGGTGCGGCATCAACGTTCCTCCGGCCGATGAATGCTATGTACGGTTGGTGGCCACCGCCCGAGGCATCTAGCGAGTGTTAAATCGTTCACCGCGGCGGCTGGTGACCCTCTTCGCCCACGGGCGAAGAGGGGCTTGACAGCATCGGCCAAACCTCCCCAGGCGCCATGGGTCAGGACAGGTACCGACGAGCGGTGCTGCTTCCCGACGTCGATGCAGCCCGTTGCCAAGGACAAGGTGTACAAAAGACTTCAGACGGCGACACCAGTTACGGCGATTCCCCAACGAAACCGACGACCGCGTGTGTACCGTGAGCCAAGCTCAGCCGCATCGGCTGCGAACGCGGGCAATCGAGGGGTGAAGCAGATGGCGGTCAGTCTTTCCAAGGGCGGGAATGTCTCTCTGACGAAGGAGGCTGGATCGGCGGGGCTTACTCACGTTTCCGTAGCTCTGGGCTGGAAGGTCAGGACCACCACGGGCGTCGATTTCGACCTCGATGCCTCCGCGTTGATGGTCGGGGAGAGCGGTCGAGTCCTGTCCGACTCTCACTTTGTGTTCTACGGGAACCTGGACTCGCCCGACGGATCCGTTCACCACACCGGCGACAACCTCGTGGGCGGCGGCGACGACGACGAGGTGATCGAGGTAAACCTCACCAACGTTCCCGCGACCGTGTCCCGAATCGTCTTCCCGGTGTCGATCTACGGCGCCGAGGAAGCCAAACAGAACTTCGGTCAGGTTTCGGACGCGTACATACGCGTGGTGAACGGCACCAACGGGAAAGAGTTGGCCCGCTACGACCTGACTGAAGAGGCCTCAAGCGAGACGGCCATGGTGTTCGGAGAGCTCTACCACACCGAGACCGAGTGGAAGTTCCGAGCCGTGGGTCAGGGCTACGCGAGCGGTCTGGCAGGCATCGCCCGGGACTACGGCGTCTCAGTCGCCTGACGCGGCGACCTTCGAACGCACCAACGCCCCACCCTCGAACGCACCGCGCCGCACCCTCGACGAAGGACCTCTCGTGATCTTAAAGACTTTCCGGGTGGCATTTGGTATCACCCTTATTGGGCTTCTTGCTGCTTACCTTTACGGTGGGGTAAGCGGGCTTGCCGTCGCCGCCATCCTGATCGTTCTCGAAATCTCTCTTTCGTTCGACAACGCCGTCGTCAACGCCCGTGTACTCGGGCGAATGTCAGCGTTTTGGCAGCAAATATTCCTGACCGTCGGAGTCGTCATTGCCGTTTTCGGCATGCGATTTTTGTTCCCGTTCGTCGTCGTGGGATTGTCCGCGCACCTGAGCCCCGGCGAGGCGTGGACGCTAGCCAACGCCCACGGAGATCCGAATGTAGCCGGAACCTACGGCTACATTCTCGCAGCGGCACATCCCACCATCGCCGCATTCGGTGGCATCTTCTTGCTGATGATCTTCTTGAACTTCCTCTTTGAGGAAGAGAAGGAGTACTTCTGGCTGACCTTTGTCGAGCGCCCACTGCAGCGACTCGGGGGCCTGAACGCCGGCGCGATCATCATCTCGGTGACAGTCCTGCTGGTCTTCGCGTACGCGTTTGCGGACGACGTCAAGAAGGTCCTGACTGCCGGACTCATCGGGCTGCTGACGTACCTGCTGGTCGATGGACTCGGCCAACTGTTCGTCGAGGAGGCTGACGAAGTCGAGGCCGGCGATGGCGAGACAGGCGGATCCGCCGGGTCGGCGGTCCTGGCGGTAGGCAAGTCCGCCTTCTTCTTGTTTCTCTACCTCGAGGTGCTCGACGCAAGTTTCAGCTTCGACGGCGTGATCGGAGCGTTCGCGATCACCGCCGACCCGATCATCATCGCGTTGGGTCTTGGAGTCGGTGCGATCTACGTGCGTTCACTCACGGTTTACCTGGTCCGCAAGGGCACCCTCTCCGACTACGTCTACCTCGAGCATGGCGCCCACTGGGCGATCGGAGCCCTGGCCTTCCTGCTGCTCTTCACCATGCGTTACGAGATCCCGGAGGTTGTCACCGGGCTCATCGGGGTTGGCTTCATCGCGGCCGCGTTCTACTGGAGCGTACGTCGCAACCGTCGCGGTGAGTTCGACGACTTGGACTCGGCAGTCAAAGAGGATCCGACTCGACTGGCCACTCACCTGTAGTCAGTCGGAGCGCGGTAGTCGCCAGTAGTCAACGGAGGGGCGTCAAGATGTCGTGGGATTACGGTGAGGGCACGTCCGCAACGGGAAATGGCGACGACTGGGGCGGCATCCCCTCGCAACAAGGACGAACAACGGTTCCGGATGACCCCATGGCCCCTGACATGTGGCAGCTGCCGCGGACCGCGAGCGGAGAAACCAAATCCGCTCCGACGTTGCTGTTGGTGATCGGTCTCGCGGTTGCAATGGCGTCCATCGTCATTGCGCTCGTATCAGAATCGGCGACCGTCGCCAGTGTCGGCTGGATGCTTGGCGGTCCCTTGGCAATCGGTGCGTTGGCGGTCTTCCTCCAAGTTGATACCCAGCGTCGAAGCCAGCCCTGGTACGCCGAGTCCTCGCTCATACCGTGGCTACGGAGAGGTTTGGTCTTCCTGGCCATCATCGCCGTTGCGCTCAACGCCTGGACGATCGCAAACTCCGTGGCCAGAGGAACATGGTCATGAGGGGCGTCCCGCGAACAGCCACCCTGGCATTCCTCTCGCTGGCCATGCTGGCCCTGGGGATGACGGCGCCGTCCTACGCCGCGACCTCAGGGACGAAGCTGGTCGTCGCGGGGTCGGATCAACCCAAACCGCTTCAGCGCCTGGGTGCCTGTCTGGCCGCTGGTGGCCAGGGCGACATTCTCCTGGTCATCGACCGGTCCGGCTCGCTGAAAGACACCGACCCGACCGCACAGCGAGTCGTCGCCGCCAAGTACCTCGTCCATCAACTGGCAACCTTCACCCAGGACGCCAGCTCCAAACTGAACATAGCTGTGGCCGGTTTCGATGCCACGTACGCAATCACCAGCCCGTGGCGCGCCCTCACCCCATCATCCGAGCGCACGCTGTCAGCCGACCTCGACGCCTACAAACTGGCCGACAAGGGGTTCGAGACCGACTACTGGAACGCGGTCGACGGAGCGCGCAAGACACTGACCCAACAGGCCGCCGGACGCGATGATCGTTGCCAGGCGTTGGTGTGGTTCAGCGACGGTCGCTACGAGATCGACCCACGCATTACGGCCGACCAGCAGAAGAAGTACGGCACAACCAAGCCGTACGGTCCCCAGATCAGCCTGACGTCCATTGCGGGCGCCAAACGCGCCCAGGCAATCGGACAAGGAGACCTTTGCCGTGACGGTGGGCTCGCCGACCAGCTACGGGTCCAGAAGATCGTGACCCTGGCCGTCGGACTCAAAGCCCAGGGCTCTGACGCAGATTTCTCCACGATGCAAGGCATCGCAACCGGCTCAGGAAGCGGAGCCAACCGATGTGGCCATCTGCTCAACCCGACCCCTGGCGAATTCCTGCTCGCGAGTCAGGTCGACGGGATCCTGTTCGCCTTCGACCGGTTCGGCAACCCTGGTCTTCCGCCGATCAGCCAGACCACGAAGCTGTGCGCAGCCAAGGCATGCGACCTGGGAGTCCACGCCTTCGTGCTCGACCCCTCAATCTCCAAGATCCACATCTTGGCCGGAAGCGACGTCTCAGGGGCGATGATCACGCTCACGGGGCCGGGGCAGCGGCAGCCCATATCGTTCACGCCCGGAACTGCCGCAGCACAACCCGCCAAGGGTGGGTACAGGCTGTCCTCGTCCTGGCTGTCGGATCGGACGCTCGAACTTGACCTGACCCGCACGACGGACGTCGGCTGGGTCGGCCCCTGGAAACTGATCTTCATCGACCCCGGCGCGACCACGCCAGGCGGCAACGCCAACTCCAACATCCACCTGTTCGGAGACCTGGAGCCGTATTGGCCGGCCGCCGATTCGACCGTCCTTCACAGCGGCGACAGGGCACAGCACATCACCCTTGGTCTGCGCCGCAGTCAGTCCAAGGAACCGGTGGACCCGAGCGCGATCGTCAGCAGCCTGAGCCTCGACGCCAGCCTGGAATACCCGACCGGCGAATCGATCCTCATCGGGTCCCACATCGACAAACAGGGCTTGGCAACGTCATACCTGCTCGACCTGACGAAAGCCAAGGTCGGCGATGCGGTCGTTCGGCTGACGCTCAGGGTCGTTACGGCGCCGGCTGGCAAGGTCGCTGGAACCGCGCTCGAGGCGCAGTCGGTGGACATCCCGGTGAAGGTGCTTGCCCCTGGCTCATATCCCCAGGTCGCCAACAAGGTCAACTTCGGAACCACCCAGGGAACGGACCCGTTATCGGCCACGGTCCCCGTCAACGGGGCGGGCTGTGTGTGGCTCGCCGGCGCCCAGGAATCCTTGACCCGTCCCGACGGTGTCGCCGTTCCGCAGATCAGCTCGGCCTACGCCAGCGCTGACAAATGCCTCAAGATCACCGGGAAGACTTTCCTCCCGATAACGCTGCAAGTTGGGACGACAGGCAACGGGCTCGCATCCGGCACGGTCACCGTGATGACCACCCCAACCGATGCCTCACTGCCCCCGATCCCGGTGAAGGTCAGCTACCAACTCGAGATGCGACGGCCGGCCGATGTGGCGACCCTGATCTGGGTGCTCCTATTGACGTTCTTGGCCGGAATCTCCATCCCGCTTGGGCTTCTCTATCTCGCTAAGTGGTGGAATGCGCGCATCCCCGGCGACTCAGTGCTGGTCGGCAAGACGACAGGCCTCGTCACTTCCACCGGCTCTTTCCTTAGCAGCAGCGGAACATTCCCGCTACGCGAACAGGACCTTTCCAGCGTCATCCTCGTGGGCACGGACCGTCGCAGCCTTGCATTGCCAAGCGGAGAGACCCTGCAGTCCAAGATGGGCTGGGGCATCACCGAGCCTGGTCTTGTCGTCGTGGCCGCACCCGGCCGGTACTCAGTCTCTTCGGCTCGACCCTCGACGACACGCAGGGGCACCCAAGGACGACTGCCACTTGCGATTCAAGGTCACTGGGTTGTCCTGCTCGATCCCAACGACCCGATGAACGGACCGGTGGACGTCGTCATCCTTGTCGCCCCGCTCAGCGGAAAATGGGGCGACCTCACCGCCGATGCACGGCAACGGATTCCCGAGGCCGTCGAGACCCTGCGCCGCACGCTATCGACGCATGGGGTCAGTGAAGGTCCGCAAAGCGGTACCCCACCTCAGGCCGATGACGACTGGGGCTCGTCTCCAAGTACGACGGGATCGAACAGCGTCCAGTCGTCCGCGTCAACCACGGGGTCGGCGAACGACGAATGGTGATGGACGAACAAGAAGGAGTAGACCGTTGAGAAGGTTCCTCATTGTCGGCTGCGGCGGTTCCGGAGGCGCCACGCTGCGCTTCATGATGGACCAACTGTTGGCTGATCTCCGTCCATACGGTGTCACCGAACTCCCGCCGGCATGGCAGTTCGTGAGCATCGATGTGCCTATTCCTCCCGATGCCGGACCAGTTCCACTTGGTTCGATCCGCGACCTCGGCGGCAGATACCTGTCAGTAAGCAGCCCCGGCAACTCTTACACTCAGGCCGCCAATCTCGTAGAGCGGGCGCTTGACACCCGCGGCAACATGCGAGGTCTGCTCGGTTGGGCTCCGTCGCCGAAGGAGGCGGCCGCTCACGTCCCGGTCGAGAACGGCGCGGGGCAGTTCCGTGCGGTCGGGCGAATGCTCACGCTCACGGATCTGTCCGATATCCAGAGCGAGCTACGACGCGCTTGGGAGGAGTTGCAGCGGCCCGACGTATGGGGGCAAGTGCCAGCCGAGGTTGTGGGCAACTTCGACCCGGACGCCTCCGTCGTGCCAATCGTCGTTGGGTCGATGGCCGGCGGCTCCGGGGCGTCGATGTTCCTCGATGTCTGCCGGCTCCTTGGCCGGCTGACCAACCTCCGGCGTTCGAACCTTGGCGTCTTCCTCTACACAGCCGATGTGTTCTGGAGCCTGCCTGAGGGGGCGCGAAGCGGGATCGAGGGGAACGCGCTCGGTACTCTGGGCGAGATCATGGCGGCGCAGACCGGGTTGTCCACACGTGCTGACGCCGAGATGTTCACGGCCCTCGGTCTGCCGCCGGAGATCAACGACGACCCACCTTTCGCCCGGGTATTCCCCGTCGGCTCTGCGATCGGCGGCGACGGCGCCAAGTTCGGCGGAGGCACGCAGAATGGAATCTATCGCGGTCTGGGTCGTGCCCTGGCCGCGATCGTCGGGAATGAGCGAGCCGCAAACGAGTACATCTCTTACAAGATCGCCAACCCCAACCCGCAGCCCATCAACCGGGACCTGTTTGGCTGGGGCACCGATGGTGCTGTGATCCCGTGGGGCTCAATAGGCTATGCCAGTCTCAGTCTCGGACGCGACCGCTACACCGACTACGCCGCCCAGAGGATCGCACGCAATGCCTTCGACCGGCTCCTGCGCGGTCACGTCAACCCGATGAGCCGGCTTCCGGAGACCGAGCAGCTCGCAGTCCTCATGGATGCGCAATGGGCAACTGTGCTTGATCGACTGCATTTCCCCGCCGTTGGGGCGGACATTCGCAACTGGTTCACAACGGTCGCTTTGCCAGAGAGCATCCGTGAGGTTGAGGCACGCCGTGCGGTCACTGAGGCTATCGAGAAGCTGGACTCCGAGAGCCCGGGCAGAGCGTCAGCCTGGGTCGAGGCAGTGCGCGCCCGCATCCCGCAGTTCCAGCAAGGGACGCGAGAACGAGTAGCGGATTCTGCCTACACCTGGGCGAACACTTGGGCAGACCAGATCGAGGCGTTGGTTCGCGAGGAGTTCTTGCGCACGACTACCCAGCTCGGAATCCCGTTCGCCCGTGAGCTGGCTCGCCGGTTGAGCCAGTACTGCGACGGGATCATTGACGAACTCCGGCTCGCCGGGTCTGAGGGGATCGGTGACCCCCTGGTATTCGACGCGGAGGTGTCCAGTCGGGCCGTTGGCCTCAAGAAGTCACTCATTGGTCCAGGTCACGAGCTGGCTGAAAAGATCAAGCAGACATTCACGCTGGGCGCCAAGAAATCGCTCAACCGCGAGTCATCGCGGCTGGCCGCGGGAGTCCTGGACTCCTTCGCCAAGGATGTGTTGGGCGGTTTACAGCGCACCGCCCAGGGCGCGCTCCTGGACCTCGAGCGGGCCGAAACCGCCATGACCTCCGATGTGGGTCTAGCTCAGTTGGACACAGCGAGCTACTCGGAGTGGCCGACGGAGTCCGGCGACGTTCCGGCGCGTTTCGATCACGCGGACAACGAAGTGCTCCTGACGACATCGAGGGAGTTCCCCGCACGGTTCCGTTCTGACGTGTCCGCGTCGATCCCCAAGGAGACTCTCTTCGAGTCGGCGCTCGCAACAATCGTCGGCGAAGTCATCATCGGCCGTTGGGAGACGACCGGGGGAAAGAGCGGTGACCTGACCGTGCTGAGCCAGGTCTCGGCATGGCGGCCATCAATTCTGCCGGTGGCACCGGGCAGCAAACTGCCGACGCCAGCCTCCCAGCCGACGTACGCCCTGGCTGTGAGCACCGCCGACCTACTGCTTCGCGCCCGAGCGCACCTCAATCGTCCCGGACAACCCTTCGAGCAGTTCAGCAGCCAGTCGATAGCCGAATTCCTTGCGGACACGACGACTCAGCCGGACGCAGAGGTGGCCAAACGCAGGGAAGATTTCGTTGCGAAGTTCATCGAGACGATGCATCTGGCGCGTCCTCTCGTCGGGGTAAGTGGTCCGATGATCGCGGCCATGCATCCGGGAGCAACACTTCGCTACGAATACACATTCGGCGACATTGGGCTGTCCCCCGGAGACGGGGTAGCAGCCAAGATCACGGCCATTCTCGCTGCTGACGGCAAACTCGACGGGACCACTCAGGGGACCTTTGCCGCCGCGGTCAAGGACAACGTCCGGGACAGCAAGATCCACATGTTTGGCTCCTACCCTAAGTACTCTCCGCTGGTATTCAGTTCATTGCTGGAGCCTATCCAGGCGCGCTGGGCGGGGGCTCCGGAGCAGGCTCTTGCTGATCTGTGGCGATGGAAGCGCACTCGCCCGCTGAACGCCTGCCTGGGCCTCGGGCAGGCAGAACTTCAAGCCATGGCAGGCGGCTGGTTCCTGGGTCGCTTGTTGGGTCTGCTCAGAGTGCCAGCCAGCCCGCGCTCAACGGACCCTGTCCAGGTGTGGGACTTCCGGACGTCGCGGTGGCTCGCTTTCCCGAACCCGTTGCTGACCTCACCTACCACCTTCCGGGGGCGGGACGACTGGCTCGCGGCGGTCCTTGAGAGTCACTCACTGGCGTTGGTTCAATGCAACGGGGACACCTCGTTGACTGCACTGCAACCGTATCGGGCACTGCGCAACATCTTCGACCAAACAGCGGAAGACCCGCTGGTGGAGGGGTCTTTCCAGCAGCCGGTCGCCGTGCAGCGTTTGGCAGACTGGTACACCACCGGCACCTGGCCTTCGGGAAGCCCGTCGGAAGTGCTCGCAGCCAGTGACCTGTCCGGATTCGGCGTATTGACCGAAACTCGAGCAAAGGCCGCGAAGGCATGGCTTGAGGCAGTCGCTGAATACTTCAGAACAACCTATCTGACCTCAGGTTCGGCCATGGGTTCGCTGGGGTCTGCGACCACTCGCATCAGCAACGTGGCCCAACTGACCAAGGCACCCATGTTCGCCGAGGTCGCCGATACCGTTTTCGACGCGCTGAAAACGCTCTCTGCTTACGCGGACGACGCACTGACCGCGGCGGTCAGTCAGTCAGAGGGAGGAGATGCAATTGCAAGCCCCAGACCAGAAATGTGATGTCACGATCGTCGCCGCGCGTCGAGCGACTAGTACGTCGCTCCTGGACATCCTGAGGGACTTGTCGGCGCTCGGATTTCTCAGACCGGTCTATGTCGTTGATGTCGATTCGCTACGCCCGGGGGACCTCCGAGTCCCGTGCTGGATCGTGGAGAACGGTGCGGCGCGGGTGGAAATACTTCAGGAACATCTCGCGAGCAGCAGAGCTATAGAACGTGTCCGCATCTGCGCGGTGACGGAGGCCGCCGAAACGGTGCACTTGGTCACAGCGGACGAGGCGCACGCGCTGCAAAGGGTGGTCCTTGCATCCTTGCCCCAGGTCTCCGTCACCCCTGTGCACGCCATCGGGGTGTCGCTTCAAGGCGCATCACCCGTTGAGGAACTGGCGTGGTTGGGGTGGCACAACGTGGCGATTGCGCCGGAGAACTCGGCGGCACCGACCGAGGGCATCTCGCCGATCGTCGCGGCGGACACGAAATTGTGCAGGACCCACATGGTTACTTCCCTCTGCTCGCTGATGGGTATCTGGCGCGGCGAAAGTGGCTGCGCGTTCGACGATCGACAACTGCTTCCGGGGCAGCTGGTCATGGCTTCGCGTTCATACGTCCGACACCTGTCGGCGACCGACGTGGAGAATGAACTCCTCCGACGGCTCGTGAGCATGGACGAGGGGCTTCCGGTTCCACGGTTCGACGGCAGTTCCGCGTGGGTTATTGAGGACGAGATCACAGCCGTCGCGCAGATGGCTGATCAGCTGTTGGACAAACATAGATATGTGATGCGCCGCAAGCGTGAGATGCCGCGTTCGACGCCCGCGAAACCGATCGGCGCGTTGCAGGCAGTCAGAATGCTCTTTAGCTTCCTGTGGCATGCGCTGCGAAACGCGCCGCGAGCCTTCCTCGACGCCGCCGTGTACCGGATCTCACAACGGGCGGCTTCCCTGGTCGGCTCGACGATCTTCGGGACCGGTGACTCCACATACATCGTGGTGGTCAAGGGAGTGCGCAGCGACGGGCGTCCCGCGTCTTGGGCCGAAGTTGACGAGGCGGTTGCTGACGTCGCTAGCCGACTCGGAGTGCCCAGCGCGACGGAGAGTTCGAACGCCGACCTAGCCACACTCTGGAAGGACTTCGTTGGTGCCGGTCTGACCCTTATGGATGCCGGGTCTCGCTCCTCTGACCTGCCGCCCGTGGCGAAGGGAGGCCGCCGCGCCGTGGTCGGCACCGCAGACCGGGTAGCGCCCGACCCCGCCGACACGTTCGAACCGTCGGCCAGCCTTGCTGGTTATATCAAGGGCTGGCAGTTGTCTTCGATCGATGTGGTCCAAGAATGGCTGCTCGAGGACGAACTCGCGGGCCTGGCTGAGAGCCAACCGCACCTACGTTCCGCGGTCGGGAAGGATCGGGCGCGGTTGCGCGAGTGGTTCCAACCGCGCCAGCGGTCATACACCGGACGGGTCGGGTTCCTGCTTGGAAAGGAGATCAAACAGACCCGGGAGGAGATCGCAGGCTTGGTGAACGCCCTGGGCCAGGCGGTCCAGACCTCCGCGGTGCCCGACGAGATCGCGGCGGAGCAGAGTCGGCTGGCCAAGATGCTTCGGTTGTTGCTTCTGGTCACCGTGGTGTTGGTACTCGGGCTGATCGCACTGACCGCGCTGGGCCCGCTTACCTTGATCGTCGGCACCCTCATCTGCGTCGTCGTAGTGATCTCCTGGTTGGCGTCGTCGCTGCTGACCTTCATCAAGGGGCAGCGCCACCTGTTCGCGCTGCTCCACCGACGCGAAGAGCTCAACACCCAGATCGAGGTGATGCGCCACCAGCTCGCCGACGCCATCGAGGACCTTCGTCGGCTCAGCCGTGCATACCGCCAGTACCTGGACTGGAGCCGCGTTCTTGGCACTTTCGCTAAAGCGCCGCTGGGTTCGCCTCCCGCGAAGGCAGGCCGACCCGTCGTCGTAGGTACGGGTCTGCCCCGTAACTGCCGAATCGGGCTTGCACGTCCCGAACAACCGGTTATTGAGGAGGTGGCGATGCGGCTCAAACGCGACCTGTTTACCGTTGGCTGGACAAGCCAGTTCTGGGACTTGTTCGTCGCGGACGTTCCCCGCGAGCTCGGTAACGACGCGTTCCGGGTACGTGAGGACTCCGAGCTGTTGTGGTCCGATCCGGGGGTTGCCAGTCATTCCGTGTTGACTGCATGGTCAGAGGCAGTTGCCGCTCGCGGCATTCGCGAGGGTGCCGCACCCGAACTGAGGGCGCGCGTATCGGAGCTCCTCTCGGGGAGCGATTCTGAGATGACGTCACAACTATTGGCCCAAGTAGAAGCCCGCTCGTTCGGCACTGGTGACATCGAATCGTTGGACTACGCCAGCTTCATGTGCGGCTTGGATTCCGGACAGCGAGTCGGCGGTCCGCCCCAAGCGTTCGATCGCCAGATGTTCGCCGCCACCCCCCAGGCGTCTGAGCCATGGAAGGTGGCCGAGACGTGGACCGGCCAACCTTCCCGCCAACTGAGCCGGACGGTGGTGGTGACGCAGCTTTCCTCAGGTTTCTTCCCGTATGACCTCACCATTGGGAGACCCGCAGGCGGATCGCTAATCGACCACCAGCCCGCCACGGTTGGGTCAGCCCAACGCCCGCCGATGTAACGGGGTGTGGCATGCATTCCCTCCCTTGGGACTCGATTGTCCTGCTCTTTCTGGTGGACACGGTCATTGCCGTGGGTGTGTCGGCCTTCGCGGGTTGTCTACTCGCATTTGCGATCGACCGGCCCATTCGCGTTGGCCTCTTGATCGGTGCCGCCCTACCGTTTTTGGGGCCGCTCGCCTGGGCGGTGCGCGCCGGTCGGGCTGGCTCTTTTGGCAACCGGCCCGACGCGACGCTCGACGGTCGGCTCCGCTGGGTTCTAGGGGTGGCGTTGGCGATACCGGGGCTTGCCTATCTGATCGCCGTGGGCTTGCCGTGGGCGGGCATGGAGGGCAACGTCAAAGGATATGCAGCTTTCCGTGAAGCCTCGCCCGCGGACACAGTGGTCGGTGCTGCCGTCCTCGGTTTGTGCGCCGTTGCCCTATTCGGCTGCGCTATCAACTTGATCTGGGCATCCCGGTGGTGGACGTCAGCTCTGGCCGTCGCTGTGAGTGGTCTTTGGCTGGCTTTGACCGTTGACACGTTGATCGTCTTCTCGGCCGCCAATCGTCTGGCCGCCAACGTCGAGGGTTTGTCCGGCGGAGTCGCTGAAGCCCACGTGTCGGCGGGCTCGGGCACCTGGACTGTCTTAGCGGCGTCGGCAGTCTGCCTGGCTGCGGGTCTCGTCCTCGGGGTGTCCGTCTCACGAAGCACCGCATTCGCGCCGGTCGTCGCGGTGGACTTGTCCATGATCTCCACAAGCTTCGATTACGGAGATGGTTTCTGATGTCGACAATGATGGGCCGCACCGAGCGGGTCGAAGCGGCACGACAGTGGTTCGATGAAGCCAACGGCTCATTGGGTTCGCTCGCCTGGGAGGACGTGGAGCTGGTCGTCGAACTTGGCGTCACAGACGCGGGGGTGGCACGCAACCTCCTGCTCGCGTCACCCGACGCGCTGTTCTCATCCTGGTCGAATCTCCAAGGAGTCTTTGCCGCTTGGGGCGACGCTCGCAAGGCGAGCGAAACACGGTCGCCCTCAGTGGAAGATCGACAGAAGATCTTGACCGAATGGCACGCGCGCGCCCTGGGCGCAGGGCGAGACCGCGATCTTGCCGGCCTTGGGGAGGCTGATCTGAGGCGGATCGCGGTCAGCGGCGCGGTGACTGCGGAAGCCCTCCGCAAGTTGCATGCCGTTTCTGCGCCCAAGATGGTGTCACGGCACGCCGACGAGATCGCGGCAGTCTTGTCGGGTCTCCCGACCGAGACGACCGTCGGCGAGCGGACAGAGACTGTCGTCCCGCAGGCGCGACCTGCGCCGGCCGCCGAGCCGACGCAGGTCCCGAGGCCCGAAACGGCAGGGGACCCAGAGGAGCAACAGACGAACTGGACTGATTTCGAGCCATTCGACTACGCCACCGTCAGAGAGGACACATCCGCACCGCACGGCATCTCGTTCATGACTGCGGGCGATGAACGGATCGAAATGACCTGGCCTGGGGTTGACGCAGGCTCGGATGTCGTGCTCTACCGGGTCATGGCGAGTGACGAGTACCCTCCGATCGCGTCCACCGATCTCGGTGACTTGATAGCGGTCACAACACAGTCCACCGCTGTGGACACCCGTGGCTTCGACGCCCCTGTGCGGCACGTCGCAGTATGGGCCAACCGCGGCAAGACCGAGGCGGAAGCGCGGAGGGCACAGCCGACCCTTGTCGCCGCGGACGGATGCGTTCTTCCGGTCCGCCTATGCGAGGTCCGCGAGGACGAGGGCACAGTCATTGGCCAGTGGAAGCCGTTGAATGGTGTCGTCAGGGTGGACGTCCTTCGATCGAAAGCCCAGGTGGCGAACCAGACTTCGCTCTACGACCCCAATTGTCGGCTCCGGCCCGATCAGGTCGGCCTCGGAGGTTTCACCGATCGCGACGCGAAGCCCGGGGAAGAGTACGAGTACCGCATCTACGTCGTCGCCCGTGTTACCGGTGATAGTGAGGAAATGTCCGAGCCGGTGGCGCGCCGGGTGCGAGTCCGTGCCGTCGTCCACGCCGTCGACGACCTTCGCGTGACGCTGTCCCATGACAGGGCCAACAGTTACGACCTGCGCTGGAGCATGCCCCCGAACGGCAATGTCGAGATCTATAGGAGCGAGCAGCGCCCCGCCGCGGGGCTCGGTCAAGAAGCGTTAGCACGCTCGGCAATCGTGAATGCCGGGCTAACCGCGCGTGACAAGCTGATCAATCCGCTGGAGCAGATTGCCAGTGAGGGTCTGATGCGGGACGTCACGTGGCCTTCGCGTTGGGCCAGGGCCTATTTCACGCCGGTCACCGTCCTTGACGAAGAGCAGATCCGGGTGGGAAAGACTCGCATCTTGACGCGCACTCGTCCGGTGTCAGAGGTGCGGCTCATAGAGCGCGTCGACTCTCAGTTCCTGACCTTCGCCTGGCCGAGTGGGGTGACGTCGGTGAAGATATTCACCGGACCTCAGGACGCCGAGCTGCTTAGCCCCGAGACGGAGCAGCCGATCATGGAACTGAGTGAAGACGAGTATCGCAAGTACGGTGGCGCTCACTTGCTGAACACGCTTCCAGTGGCGGGCTGCGCCGTACACCTGGTGGGCACGACCTACTCAGCGGGTCGTGCCGAGCTGGCCAACGCGGTAAGCCTCCAATATGCCGGACTGGCTCGGATTCGCTACCGGATCGAGACGCCGGCTCAGGACCGTGGCCGTCGGTTCGGGCGCAAAGAACCCACACGGCCCTCACGACTCATGGCCAGATGTGACGCGCCGATCACTGGCATCGCCCTGGTGCTGGTGCACAACCCGCACCGCCTGCCGCTCTTCATCGCCGACGGGCTCGAATTGACGCGCATCGCGGCCGCCTTCGAGGTGGACGTCCCAAAAGAGATACTGCCGGACATGGGCGGCCGGCCGAATACCGGGTTTATCCGCCTTTTCGCCGACGTGCCGCCAGATACCGGGCGTCCGGTAGCCGTCCTTGACCCATCAATTGACCAGTTGAGGTGTAAGTAGCCGATGGCGATCCGCATCAGCCGCCCCGTCAAGCCGTGGGCACAGATGACCCATACCTCGTCGGACTCAGCGAGTGTCACCGGGCCTGGGGGCTGGGGCGTGAAGGAGACCACGTCTGATCTCACGAAGCCCATGATCGAACAGCTCATGTCGGGGGTGTGTACGCGCCTTGACGGCGTCCCGGAGTTGTCAAGATTTCCCTCCGACAAAGAACTTCAGGCCCGGCCCCGTCGCCTGGCCTACCGCCCCGTCGATGGACGGGTCACGCTCTGGCACGCCGCGGAGGCTGGCAACGATGCAACAGGTCGTCCCGGGAACGTGTTTGCGCACGTCGCCGTAGAGGCCGCCGGAGGGACAGCGACCCGGCCGATTGATTACTGGAGGTCGCCGGACTGGCTAGTGCCTTTTGGGTCGCAAGAGGTCGCGAAAGCGCGGATCCCCTCCTCGCTTGAACCAGACAGCACAATCAGTCGCGAGGCTTTCTTCGAACTGATCGGCGACGCGCGGCGGCTGTTCGTGCTCCGGTGGCTTCTGGACTCCGTCGCATGGGCGGTTCGGGAGTCGAACAATGCGGTGCTGGTCACCGAGACCGCGGACGAGGCCGCGGGCTGGATAACGGCCTTCTCGTATCTCACCGCGCCTCAACTCGCCCAGCGAATCAGCTTTGTGACCTTCGAGCGCGCCCAGACGCTGAATTTTGCTATGCAACAGGGCTTCCACGTGATCTGCGTACCCCGAGTCGACTGTGAGCGCCTCGTCGATATGCAAGAGCCCTTCCTCCTCCTGGATCCGCAGTGGGATCTCGACGAGGGAGAAGCCGCAGAAGGAAGGCCCTGGAGGCTGCCCACGGGCCAGTCAATCCCAAGCACACCTTGGCAGACCTGGGTGCTGGATTTGGCGTCGCTCGACCGCGAACATGCCCTCGCCGTGCTGTCTGATACAGAGAGGTTGGGAAACCAGTTCCCTTCGGGGCCCGATGCACTGGCCGCCGTCCCGATGCACTGGCCGCTGTCAGTGGCAATGATGATCGATGAGCAATCGGTCATCATGCCGCGCGAGGACAAGATTCAAGAGATACTCGGTTCCACCCCGACCGAGTTGCTAGACCTGCCTGAGTGCACGTCACTATTAGACGAGCTCATCTCTAGCCTGGACGCCAAACGCTTGCGAAAGTTCTTGGCAACGAACAGCGACAAAGCCGCGCTCCGCAAGCTAGCCACCGATCGGGCTGTAGCCCGGGCTGACGCAATGTCCGGGAGGGGCTCCGACGACGTAATGGAGGCGGCACGCATCGTCAGTCTGCTGCTCGACTTCGGGCTTCAGCCGGTTCCGGAGAAAGACGCCGATATCCCTCCTCTGGAGCCGGTGGTGGAGCGGCTCAAGTTGCGTCTGGGGTCATCCGAACTCGCAGACAGACACGAAGAGATCGCGCACTTTAACCCATTGCTGAAACGTGCCACCGGGGACCGGCGTCCAGCGCCGGAGCCCCCGCAACCCAACCACCACTCACCGTTGACTATCTCTGAACCTGCGCCCACTGCCCGCGACCACGGTTCTGTCGGCCTGCTCGCGGATGTCGCGCTTGCCGATCGGACAGTCACGTCGAGACAGCCTTCGTTCCCCGACAAGATCTCCCGGGACCTTGCGCGGATCTTCGAAGAGATGTCGCCGGGCACGGCTCAGACCGCACGTGCCGTTTACCTTGTCGCCGGTCTGCCGTTCGGCGTCTTGCCCACGACCGACCAGCTTGCCACCAAACCATTCCTTGCTCTTGCTTGCGCCAACAGCCTGATCGGACCGAACAATCGCCCGACACTGCTCCTCGAGCACCAAGAGCAGATCTTGGCGCTGAGCGCCGAATCGTCAACGGCAGCCTTGGCAGTTCAGCGCGGATTATCGGACAAGATACAAACGGTTCTGACGTGTCTTGCGGTTTTGCATAGCCTGACACCGGACCGGTGCCGGACCGAGCCGATTTCGGCCGAAACCCTTGCTGTGCTCATCAAGGCACGGGAGCAGGCCCACCTCGCGGCATTGGTGCGCATGTTCGAGCCCGGCCCAAAGAGTGAACCTGAAGATGACTCTCTTGGCTGGGCCGCGCACATGATCGTGGCCTCCGTTCAGGCCCGGACTCTCGAGGAGAGATCGGTGTTGACGATCCCGACAAGTGAGGGCGACAGCTTGGGTTGGGCGGTTTCGCGCCGACTTGCGATGTCCGCGGGACTTCCAAGCGCCAAGCTTGTTGCCGAAATCGATATCAAGATGAAACTCATCCCGGACGAGGCTGTGCGTTCCCGGGTCGACGAGCAGATCATCAGACTTCTTGTTGACGCCGGCTCGTGAGCCAAGTTCTTCAATGACGAGAAACCCGAAGAGGAGCTAGCAGTGCCTGTCAAGGAACTAGATGCATCCGAGTCCTACTCCTTCGCGTCCACACCCCTACGCATCGTCCTCACCGGGATTACGGCTGATGCCGGGGTTACGCTGCAGGCCGTCGACCAGGCGGGCAACGAGTCGGCCTCGCACCGCCTCTCCGCCATCGAAATGATCCTGACACCGCAGCCGCGACGGCTCCGGTTGGTCGCAACTCCCAGTAGCTCAACAACGTTCGCGCCTGGAATGCACGTCGGGCTGTCCCTGCGCACCGAAGGAGCCAGCGCCGAGCCCGAGCAGATCATCGTTTCCCAGGTCGACGTGGGTGCTTTCAGCAGCCACGAGATCGCGGTCCTCGAGTTCGCGGTCGGCAAGTCGGTGATCACAGTGACCGGTGGCCGATCCCCCGAAAGGGTGACGCCCGAGGGCATTGCGTCCGCGCCGACCGAAGACAGCGGGGCCGGTGACCAGGCGTGGCTCCAGCCGGGGAGGTATGCGTTCCGGGACGCGGTTAGGTCAACTCACGTTGAGCAAAGCACTTTGTCATGGGGACTGGTCCTGGATGGCTCCGCGTCAATGGCGGCTCTCCACGCGGCGGGCCAACTCGACGAACTGCTGGTTCTCGTCGCTGGCGTGATGGTTGAGTGGACGGGCCGCACCGCCGATGGTGCTGCGCTCACCGGCCCACGCCAGTTCGTCGAAGTGCCTTCAGCCGCGCAGGACCCTCGCAACCTGTCTGCATCCGCGTTCACTGACCGCGAACCGGCCTCTTACTGTGAGCTCGCTCCGGCTATCGACTGCCTCGCGACCCGAATGGGCGGCGAAGGCGTGGTTGTCGTGGTGACCGACGGGGTGCCCGCCGACGTAGAGGCCATCGTGCACCTGATGGAGGCCAATCCCCGACTCACGCAGTCGCTCGTGACAATCGGTCAGTCGAAGCACTCCGTGCCTGCGGACGTGCCCCAGCAATGGTGGGAAGAGGAACTGTCGGCCCTTGATCCCCTTGCAGCTCTGACCAACGTGCGGATCGTGGCGCTTGGAAGGGGAACCGGTGTGGCCCCCTGCGTCGACCTCGGCGATGGTCGCCCCGCACAGCTTGCCGCCAAACTGATCAGTCCGCTGAGAGTGAGTTCTCCATGAAGTGCCCATCCTGTTTTAGGCCCCTCCCCCCGACCCCAACGACCATGGGGTGCGTCGGTCCGTGCGCAACAAAGTTGAACCCCAAGGCGTCCGCAGCGCGGGGCTATGACGTGTATGCCGGGCCGGTCCTGCAGGTCGAGGCGGCGCCACCTGCGGGGCAGCCACCGGCCGCCATTTGCGGGTCCTGCCAGGTCACCAGCAGCAGTGAGGTCTGCCCCGCCTGTGCTTATCCCATCCCGGATGGCTGGCGGTCGTCTCATCTCACCTGCATTGCTCTCGCGGGCGCTCGTGCCACCGGGAAGAGTCTGTTGATCGCGGTGTCCAAGCAGCAACTCGACCTTCTCGTGGAGCGGCACTGGGCGTCGGTGGTACAAGGAGTCGGCGACACCCAAAGCAGGTTCGAGCAGCATTACCTCGCGCCCCTATACGAGCAGCGAAGACTCATTGAGCCAACACGTGGAATCCAAGCGGCCGATTCGATCACACGCGAACCGTTGATCTTCCAGTTCAACGAGCCAGTCGCCGAAGGGCACGCTCCCAAGAGGCGGGTCCTCGTACTCCGTGACGTCGCGGGAGAAGATCTCGAGAACGACACCGGCAATGACGCAGCCTTGGACTTCTTCGGCAGGGCCGACGCGGTGCTCGTGCTCATCGACCCGCTCACAGTGAAGCAGATCCGAGACATGCTGGCAGATATCGTCCCCGAGCCCGCTCACATCGGCGGAGAAGGCGTCGACGTGCTCCGACACGTACTCGCCCTCATGACCAACAGGGTGCCTGGGGCCCGCACCAAGGTGCCCATCGCCGTGGTGCTGTCAAAAGTGGACGTTCTCCAGAAGTTGCGTCAGGTCACCGGAACGAAATGGGCGGCGATCATGAGCCGTCCTGGCTCCCCGCTCCAACGGGACCGGTCCTTGGTGTCACCGCACTACGACGACGAAGACGGTCGCCTGCTGCACGAGGAGGTCGACGGCCTCCTCGATATGCTGGGCGCCCGGACGATCCGCGCAATGCTCGACGGAACAGCCGACACCTACCGGTTCTTCGCGGCGTCGGCACTCGGCGACAGTCCGGACGGTGACATGCTCCACTCTGGCGGAATCGCGCCATTCCGAGCCCTCGACCCGATTAAGTGGGCCTTCAATGTGCAAGGCTGACCCTCACATGACCACTCAAACCGAGGAGCCTGGCAATCGATGGAGTTGACCAAGGGCGCCAACATGACACTTGGCGCTTCCTCGGGTGACGGAGCGCTCGAATCCATCCTGCTCGGTATGGACTGGGACTCGGGCGACCTGGAATGCGACGTCTGCGCGCTGGTGTGTGGCCCGGACAAGAAGGTGCTCGACGACGATCACTTCCTGTTCTGGGACAACACCACGTCGCCACAGAGAACCGTCTTCCTCCGGTCGGTTTCCGACGACCAAACCGGTACCGAAGACCGGGCCCAGGTCTTGGTGAACCTTGCCGAGCTCCCCGACCACGTCGACCGGATCGTGGTGGTTCTGTCCACCATCGTCGAAGGTGGCAAGTTCGACGGCCTGAAGATGATGCGGCTACGGGCGCTGGACCTCCGCGACGGTGGCGAGCTCGCCACCTTCTCAACCGGTGGGGAGTTCAACAGCGAGGCGTGCGTGATCGTGGGAGAGATCTACCGCAACAAGGCCGACTGGAAACTGCGCGCGGTCGGGCAGGGGTACCAAAGCGGCCTCGTTGGGCTCGGTAGCGACTACGGCGTCACCATTGCTGACTGACTTCCGGATACTGATTCGGGGCGAATCCAGAGGTGTCTCCCAGCCCAGTGAGGGCCGAGAAAAGTCGTGAGTTCTTGAGGATCTGATCACGCACGTACAGGTCGACTCCCACAATAAGCACACCCACCACACCGCCAAGGAACAGGTTAATCAGGCCGAAGATGACGTAGGGCGTGAGGCTCACAAAGGCAGCCGGCACAGTCTGGTCGCGGGCACGGATACGATCAGCGGTCTTCAGCCGCGTAATCCCTGCGAAGATATTCCACGCACCGCCGATGATGAAGACCAACGACAGCACCCCAATCGCGCCCAAGACGATAGCGGCAATACCGGACCATCGTTCGTACTGGTAAAGCCTGCGCACAGTCAGTTGGTCTTGGCCCGTTAGTGGCCCGGCAGAAGCAAATTGCGACGACATGACATTCCTCCCGATGCGGCAGTGCTGGTCGCGGCTGCACGGCGAGACTACTGGGTATGGAATGCTGCCGGGGGCAAACAACATTACTTCTCGCTCTGTGTGGATGGGATGACCGGGGATTGGCCACGGACGTACGTTTGCTCATTGCGTAATCACCAACCAACTGAACGAATGTCCGTGGCCATGAGAAAGTCCCCGCAGGTGGCCATCAAGAAGTCCCCGCTGGTGGCCAAGTAAAAGTCCCCACCCCTTGCTCGTCGTGTCGAGCCGGAGCATGAGCCCTGGACGGTGACGGTGGC
>Ga0209585_10000109_pt1 | contig 31178 bp, 27 predicted proteins | sample NGEPerone_FD_185491 | JGI IMG/M metagenome (GOLD analysis project Ga0209585, IMG submission 185491) | Arctic peat soil microbial communities from the Barrow Environmental Observatory site, Barrow, Alaska, USA - NGEE Permafrost154B-one... | ecosystem: Environmental > Terrestrial > Soil >... | reverse complement strand
GACGGAAACAGGTTTAAACCTTACAAAAACATTCTTTATACCACCGTGGTAAAGGGCGATGGTAAATACCTTTCGATTGCGGCTGCGTCTGTTCTTGCCAAAACTTACCGCGATGATTTTATGCTTGCGTTGCACGAAAGATATCCGGAATATGGGTGGAACCAGAATAAAGGATATCCGACCGCTTTTCATCGCAAAGCCTTATCCGAATTTGGAATTACACCCTTTCACCGCAAGAGTTTTAAACTATTTGAGACACAATTTTCAATTGATTTTGGGGAAGAAAAGTGAATTTAAACCCCGAAGATTTCCAAAATCGTTCGGGGTTTAAAGATCTAAAAACTAATTCCAATATTTAAAGAAGGATAGGCATTTTTGAAGAAATCGTTGAAGTAAATCATTGGTTGGATTTCGATATGGTTATTCAACGCACGTGACAACCCTATATTGAAGGTGTTTTTATTGAAAAATTCGCCATTGCGTTTTAAAAGGTAGCTTGCTGAAATCCCATACCAGGAATTGTTTTTAGGATCGTTCGAGAAATTGTGGTCATATCCAAGCCCTACGAATTGATTTACGTGCTTTTGAAATCCTTGTTCGTTTGAGGAGAAATCATAAATCCATTCAGATTTTATTGAATACTTGTTTTTCAGTACCATTTTTCTACCAAACGCGAGCGCAATTTTTGCATTAAAACTTCCTGCCCATACTCCTTTAAGGTTTTGAATATTTGTTCCAGCCGTCAGCTGAATTGCATCATTGCCGGTACGTGATCTTGGCGCGCATATTTCGTATAATGGGAAGAGTGTATTATTGCCATTTAATTTATACCATTTATTAATCGGCAAATTTTTGGGACCAAATTTAATACTGGCAGGAATTTCCTTTTTGAGTTCAGAAAATACCAATTCGGTATCAATTAGTTCAATTTCTTCGAGTTGAGAAAAGTCTAAAAAGAAGATCCTTACTTTCACATTTTTCACATTAAATTCCAGAATATGACCTTTTGGAGGTGATAATACAATGCTATCTTTGTTGGCAAATATGTAAAACTCAGTTGAATTCTGTTCCGATATTATTATTTTTGGCTCGCAGGTGTCCTCATCATAACGAATTAGCATCTTTTTGTTTGGCGATAGATTCTCCATTTTCAACTTATGCCAATTGTTCAAAATTTCAGATAACTTCTTGTTGATTTCAAATTTATCAGGAAAATGTTTTGTTAAATCTTCACCGCACAACTCTATCATCGAATTATTCTTCAATTCAATCCGAACAGTATCGGCATAGTAATTTCCGGCTTTGGCAACCTTGCCATACTGGAAGTAAAGTATCTGCAAAAAAACGACCAAAAAAATTATCTTCTTCATGTTTTAAATTTTTAAAATGAGTTGCTTTTATTTAAATCTCAACGATGTATTTAGTTGTAATTACTTGAATAATTTGAAGATGCTCACATCATTCGCGGAATTCCTGAAAGGCTCTCCAGGATTAAAGATTTGAATTTTCATTCTTCTACCTTGGCGTTTGACAGGTAAATCGGACATATACACTTTTGCTTTAGCGTTTGGTGAATACGCATTGTTTATCTTCGTGTCTATCTTTTTTTCCGATTCATTCTGAGATTCGAATGTAATTTGTGGGGACTCTTCTGGCTTGCTTATCTTTTCAGTAAATAACCGGAGACTGTCTGCCAAAAGATTGTTTTTCGAAGACAAAATATCTAATTGTTTATTGAGGTAAGCTTTTGTCATTAAAAGTGATTCCTTTTCTGCTTTTAGCTTTGCATTTTCCGATAGTATGGAAGCATCTACGTTACTTTCCCCCCCTGATTTCTCTTTTTTTTCGGCTCTGCTTATTTCCTTTACAGGATTTACTAAACTTTCGGATAATTGCTTTTTCTGAAATTCAAGGAAGTTTTCCTTCTCATCGATTATGGACATTAATTGTCTGTTCGTGGTCTTTATCTGATTATATTTCAATAAAGTAATCGACCATCCGCTTAATACTACCAATATAAGGACTGCCGCCGCAGAACGATACCAGTTTATACGGTGTAGGCTCCTTTTTTGTAAGTTTCGTTCTATTTTGAGCCAGAGATCCTCCTTGTCAAAATCTTCAACGATCGGTCTTTCATCATTTTCGCTAAAAGCCGACCTTACTTTTTGATCATCTATTCTATTCATAGCCTCCTCCTTCCGTTTGTTTAATAATTTGTTGTAAACAGGTACGTGCCTTGTACAATTGCGACTTTGAAGTGCCTTCACTAATTGCGAGTTGCTGAGCTATCTCAGCATGGTTATAACCTTCAATAACATAAAGACAGAAAACCGTACGGTAGCCATTTGGCAGGGACATCACCATTTTTATAATATCCGAATTATTCACATTAGCGTCGGTCATGAGTGGCGATACAATGTCATAATTATCAATGTCGACCACATTGTCGATCCATTTCTTTTTGCGGATTTCCATTAATGCCTCATTGATGCAGATCTTCCTCATCCATGCTTTTAAAACAACTTCTGTTTGAATATCCGTTTTGCCGATATTCTGAAAAATATTTAAAAATACCTTAGAAAGAATATTCTCACAAAGCATTTTATCTTTCAGGTATTTATAGCAAACATGAAACAGATAGTCCAGGTAGGTATCATAAAGCAATTTTTGGGCTTTATGATTTCCATTTTTCAGTGCAACTATTAATTCAGTCAATGTTCGTATGTTAACTGTTCAAATGTAAGAATGCAGATATGCAATAAAGCGTTGCCTGATGGCTCAAAATTATTTCAGAAATCTCAATTTACGATAAAGACGCACTTGATCTGAAGGCATTGAACAGACTCTTTGAAATTGGGTAAATGATGAATGAGAAGGTCTTTATATCACAATTACGAACAAAGATTCAAAATGAGAATTATTCTGTTGGATTAGGTGTGATATTAACACGAAACGATTTTAGGGAACCTATAAAATAAAAAGAGGCCCGAATTTCGGGCCTCCCTGATGATATATAGAGTCTGTGAAAAATCATCCACATTTGGAAGAACCACAATCCTGACAGATGAGGCATCCTTCCTGATATATGACATTCGATGAGCCACAACCTTCACATTTGGAGTCTTCTGCAGCTGTTCCATTCGGAATGTACTTCTTTAATGCACGTGCAACACCATTTTTCCAGGTATTGATCGATTCGACATCAAATTGAAGGCTGGTAACCAGTTCAACAACTTTTTGTATTGTCATGCTGTGACGCAATACGCTGGAAATCAGTTTTGCATAATTCCAGAATATTGGATTGAACTTATAAGAAAGACCTTCAATCGTAGTTTTGTAACCTCTTGAATTACAATACTGGAAATCGTATCGTGTGGTACCTGATTCATCCTTGCTCTTGATAATCCAGCCCGAAGTAACCGATCGGGGTAATAGAATACCATCTTCGTCATCAGCCAACCCTGTGAAAATTTCATAAGGCTTGCCATCAATCAGTCCGATAAAGGCAATCCATTTCTCCTTGTTATTTTGAAGTCTGACAATATCCGCTTCAAGTACTTCAGGACGTTTTGTCGGAAAAATGCCATCTTTCTTTTTGTCTTTGGTTGAGATCAACACACCAGAACGTGATCCTTCGCGATAGACGGTAACACCTTTACAACCACTTTCCCAGGCTGCAAAATAAAGCTTGTTGACCAGCTCCTCAGTAGCTTCTTCCGGTAAGTTGATGGTGACGGAGATTGAATGGTCAACCCATTTCTGAATCTGACCCTGCATCTTAATCTTCGCCATCCAATCGATATCATTAGAAGAGGCTTTGTGATAGGGCGATTTTGCGACCATCGCATCTAATTCATCGTTTGAATAATTCCTTTTAAGCTCAAAACCATTGACTTCCATCCAGGTTTTAAACTTGTGGTGAAATACGATGTACTCTTCCCAACTGTCACCCATTTCGTCAATAAAATCGATGCGTGCATCTTTATCATTGGGATTGACTTTCCGTCGGCGCTTGTAAACAGGCATGAAAACTGGTTCTATTCCCGAGGTTGTCTGTGTCATCAAACTGGTTGTTCCCGTTGGGGCAATGGTCAATAAAGCAATATTCCTGCGACCAAAGCGGGTCATATCTTTGTATAAATCAGGGTCAGCCTGTGCCAGTCGCTGAATGAATGGATTATTCTTTTCGCGTTTTGCATCATAAATGGGGAACGCTCCACGTTCTTTGGCAAGAATAACCGAACCTCGGTAAGCTTCCAGTGCAACAATTTTATGAACTTCAACCGAAAATTCGACAGCATCTTCCGAACCATAACGTAACCCAAGTGCTGCAAGCATATCACCTTCGGCGGTAATGCCAATTCCTGTACGACGTCCGTTGATGGCCATCTTTTTAATCTTTTCCCAAAGATTGGTTTCAACACGTTTTATTTCAGTATCTTCCGGATCAGCGATGATTTTATTGTATATCGCATCTATTTTCTCGAGTTCCAGATCAATAATATCATCCATGATTTGTTGGGTCTGGCGGATATGTTTCCGGAATAGATCGAAATCAAATTTAGCCTTTGAAGTAAATGGCTCATCTACATAAGAGTATAAGTTCAATGCGATTAACCTGCAGCTGTCGTAAGGACAAAGAGGGATTTCGCCGCAAGGATTGGTTGAGACTGTTTTGTAACCAAGGTCAGCATAACAGTCCGGAACCGATTCCCGGATGATGGTATCCCAGAAAAGTATTCCTGGTTCTGCTGATTTCCATGCATTGAAAACAATTTTCTCCCATAATTTTCCGGCGTCCGTCTCTTTTGAATAGGTTGGATGGTTGCTGTCGATTGGATATTTCTGATTGTAAGTAGTTTTGTTACGAACTGCCTGCATAAATTCATCATCGATTTTTACCGAGACATTGGCACCCGTCACCTTACCTTCATCCATTTTAGCATCAATAAACTCTTCAGAATCAGGATGCCTGATAGATACCGATAACATTAAAGCTCCGCGTCTGCCATCCTGTGCTACTTCGCGAGTAGAATTGGAAAATCGTTCCATAAATGGCACAATTCCAGTTGAGGTTAAAGCAGAATTTTTTACGGGTGAGCCTTTTGGGCGAATGTGGGATAAATCGTGTCCTACACCACCACGTCGTTTCATTAGTTGCACCTGCTCCTGATCGATCATGATAATTCCGCCATACGAATCAGCGCCGTTACCTACAACAAAGCAATTTGATAAGGAACCAACCTGAAATTCGTTTCCGATGCCCGTCATTGGACCACCCTGAGGTACGATATATTTGAAATCTTTGAAAAGTTCAAATAATTCATCTTCCGACATTGGGTTTGGATAATTTTTTTCGATTCTTGCAATCTCTGATGATAACCGATGATGAAGGTCGTCTGGTGTCAGTTCAAAGATATTCCCATAAGAATCTTTTAATGCATATTTGTTGACCCAAACTCGAGCCGCAAGATCGTCTCCCTTGAAATATTTAACTGATGCCACAAATGCTTCGTCCGGAGAATAAGTAATAGGGGCGTCGTCTTTTTGTTGGGGGGTGATCTCTTTTAATTCCATAGCTTTTAATATTAGGTTGATTTTATTGGGTTTATTGTCACTAATAATCCCCTTTTTTTGTTGATGCAATATAAGTACATCAATGATGTTTTTGGTCACATTATTATTGCAGCGAAAAAAAAGTTATCAACTTAAAGCTGTTAGTTAATTGATATACAGCTGGATGTATTTATAATAATTAAGAAAAGTTTACAAAAATAAATATTTCTGAAAAGAATAGGAATAATGGAAGGTACAGACTACAAGACGATAAGACATCATAAAACGGGAGAGCGCAGGACTATGCGAAGGTAGATTAAAGGAAAAGGTATTTCACAATTTCTTTTGAAGCGCCACGGTTTTTATTGACGTAGCCACGTGCGATGGCCGCGTCATAAAGGAGTTTTTCGGGATTCGCCCTGTAGCTGTCAATTTGTAATTCGAGTTCTTCAAAATTATTAATGCAAGTTGCGGCTCCAAGGCTTAACATATCATGGGCTTCCTGGAATTTTTGATAATCGGGACCGAAAATTACGGGAAGTCCAAAAGCTGCAGGTTCAAGCGTGCTATGAATCCCGGAGGTAAAACCACCGCCAACGTAAGCAAACATCCCATACCGGTAAACTGAAACAAGGTATCCATAACCATCGACAATCAACACCTCTGCATTTGTCAGCTCTTCGGGCGATGCTGTAGAATAGAGGGCGTAAGGCTTCCCGAGTGCGCTACAAACACGTTCGAGTGACTGGGGCGTGACTTCGTGTGGGGCAATAACGAATTTCTGACCCAATTGGCATTTATTCACATATGGAAGAAATAGGTCCTCGTCTTCTTTCCAGGTACTTCCGGCAATAATGGCTTTTTGACCGCCACAAAAAATCTCCAGTTTATCAAGTCGTGGTGCCGCATCCGCGATCTCGCCAACACGATCAAGCCTGGTATCGCCAGATAATGATACATTTATAAACCCAAATTTATGAAGAATATCAAATGATTCCTGGTTTTGTACAAAGATATGTTCGTAAGTACCGATTGCTTTCAAATACCACTTTCCCCAGGGTTTAAAAAAGATTTGTGAAGGTCGGAATAAGGCAGAAAATATATAGGTGGGAATGCCCTCTTCTTTTAATTGAGTCAGATAGTTATACCAAAACTCGTATTTAATAAAAAAGACTTTTTCAGGTCTTACAATATCTATAAACCGGGCGGCGTTCTTTTTGGTATCTAAAGGAAGATAAAATATGTAATCAGCATATTTGTAGTCTTTTCTTAGTTCGTAACCTGAAGGAGAGAAAAATGTGAGAAGGATTTTGTATTCCGGTTTTAGTTTCCGAATTGACTCGATAACAGGTCTTCCCTGTTCAAATTCTCCAAGCGAAGAGGCGTGAAACCAAAGAATCCGTTCTCCAGGGGTGATTGTTTCGCGTAAACGAATGAAGATGTCTTTGCGACCCTCGATCCATTTGCGGGCTTTCTCGTTTCTGATCGAAACGATTATAAGCAGCAAGTAATAGCCGAGTATTCCTAAGTTGTAAAGCCACCTCATTTTTTAACGATTTTGCCTGACAAATGTATTTCATTTCAGTAAATAAACGAAACCGAATTTTGTTTTAGTTATCAGATTGATATCCTATATCTTGTGGTAAATTTGGCAGAAATGATGCCGCAACAGCAAGCTCATCACACCTTTCATTTTCCGGAATACTGGCATGTCCCTTTACCCAAATGAATTTCACATGATGACGTGCCGAAACTTCCAGGAATCGTTTCCAGAGATCGCTGTTTTTCTTTCCTTTAAAATTGGTTTTCACCCAGTTAAAAACCCATCGTTTTTCTACAGAATCCGCTACATATTTCGAATCAGTATAGATCGTCACTTTGCAAGGTACGACTTTCAACGTTTCAAGACCTACAACGGCCGCCATCAGTTCCATCCGATTGTTTGTTGTAAGCTTGTATCCCTGCGAAAGTTCTCTCCGATGTGGTCCCGACATCATTACAACGCCATAGCCTCCGGGACCGGGATTGCCTCGTGCCGCCCCATCAGTGTAGATGATGATTTCGGGATTTTCGCGCTGCGTCATACTTTCAAGATTAAAAAATTGAAAGACCGGTATTGGAGCCGGTCTTTCTTTATAGTTTTATTTTTGCCGGATCTAATTTCCGATGATCGTGATCGTACAATTAGTCTCAGACTATCTGATCAATTTCATCTCGTCAACCAAATGGCTTGCTCCTGCGAATTTATCGATGGTCCAAAGTACAAAACGGATATCCACATTGATACATTTCTGCAACTCCGGTTCAAAAGCAATATCGCCACTCATTGCTTCCCAGTTTCCATCGAATGCTATACCAATGAGTTCACCGTCTCCGTTGATTACCGGGCTTCCTGAATTTCCGCCTGTTATATCGTTATTCGAAGTGAAGCAGGTGTGTAAGGTTCCATCTTTATCGGCATATTGTCCGAAATCTTTCGCGTTATACATGTCAATCAGTTTCTGAGGAAAATCAAAATCGACATCGCCTGGGATCCCCTTTTCTGCATATCCTTTCATTGTTGTGAAATAGTCATAATAGGTGGCATCGTGAGGCACATAACCATCAACAGTGCCATAAGTGAGGCGCATCGTCGAATTGGCATCGGGATAAACCGATTTGTCTTTGTTCATTTCATTCAAGCCAGCGACGAACAGTCTGCGGGCTTTATCCAGGCCCGATGTTGTTTTATAGGCATCTTGCTGAATAAGGCTCAGTGTTTGGAAAATCGAACGCATTGCAATGAAAGCCATATCTTTATCCAGCACTTTTTGCGAAGGTTTATTCAGAAAAGATTCCATCTTTGCCTGATCTGCAAAAATGGTTTTTTCGAACAATTTTTGAGCGTATGCGTCGAAATTGCCTTTATACTTTCGTCCAATCTCTTCAAAAAATCCGGGAATATACCTTGGATTAACTTTCGAAGCGTAGAGTTTTAATAATGTACCAGCCACTTTTTGATCAGTGTTGGCGTCATAGTCTTTAAAATACTCACTAAGTGAACGTCGCAGCTCTTCCGCATCACCTTCAATTTTGACTTTATCGTTTTCTTTCAACGATTCGTAAAGAGATGAGGCTTCTGCAGCAAATGCAAAAATCTCCGCTCCACTAAGTAAGGCTTCGCGGGCATATTGATAAGCAACCTTTTCAACCCTGGATTTATAGGCAGCATTAATCGAATCGAGTGCGCTGCCGTATTTGGCTTTTCTTTCAGGAGTTTCATTTGTCCACTTCAGAAAATCTTTTTCAATCGCCTGTTTTTTATCGATCACATTAAGTGCGGCCAATCCCTTGTTCTGACCAATGGAGTATTTGTAATAGTTTGAGCTTCTGGCAAATTTTGAGGCATATTGTATCCTGGCTTTCTGGCTTGTTGCCATAAAGTCCCTGATAATATTCAGTTTTGCTTCTCGTGCTGTAATTCTGACCTCATTAACTACATCCATCGTATACTTCACTTCGTTGGATGTGCGGTAGCGTGTGGTTGTACCCGGATAACCCATCACCATTGCGTAGCTGTTTTTTTCAACTCCTTTTAGTGAAATTGGAAGAAAATGTTTGGGATGGTAAGGAACATTATCTTTAGAGTATTCCGCTGGTTTACCGTCGGGACCGCAATAAACCCTGAACATCGAGAAATCGCCGGTATGACGGGGCCACATCCAGTTGTCTGTTTCTCCCCCGAACTTGCCAATTGACTGAGGTGGTGCTCCTACCAGGCGGATATCATTAAACGTCTCAGTAACAAAAAGGTAGTATTTATTTGATTCGAAAAGGCTTCTGACACGTGTTTCGTAACCTGTTTCGCCTTTTGCTTCTTTCTCTATTTTTGTAGCAGCCTCCCGTACCTTGGAGGTCCGGGTTCTTTCGTCCATCGTGTCTGTGACATCCTTCAAAACCTTGTCAGTTACATCTTCCATGCGGATAAGAAAAGTAACAGTTTTGCCGGGATTCGAAAGCTCCTCATTCCGTTTCATCGCCCAAAAACCGTCTTTCAGGTAATCGTGTTCAACAGAACTGTGTTCCTGAATTTCGCCAAAACCACAATGGTGATTGGTTAGCAATAACCCATCAGCAGATATCATTTCTGCGGTACATGATCCACGATCCAGGGCAACTACTGCATCTTTTAAGCTCGACTGATTAATGCTATAAATCTGCTCTGCTGTTAGTTTGCATCCTATTGAGCTCATCTTCTGAATGTTCAATTTCCCTACAAGCGAAGGAAGCCACATTCCTTCATCGGCTTTAACGTTAAGGTTCAAAACGAACACAAAAACGAGAAGCGCTACAAAACTGTTTTTCATTAATTTAAATTTTTGGCGCAAATTTAGCTTTATTTATAAAACTACCTCATTGAACGCATAATTCTTATTTAATCCCATATTTAATAAAACCTTTGCATGAACTCCTTCACCTTGGTTTCGATTGTTTCCTTTCCTTCAATTGCTTTGATAAATGCACTTCCAATGATAGCACCACTTGCATAACCCGAGGATTTCTCAAAGGAAGCTTTGTCTGAAATGCCAAATCCGATCAATCGCTTCGAGCGCAGATTCATCGCACGGATTCGTTCGAAGTATGAAATTTGTTCTTCGTTGACGGCTCCTTTGACACCAGTTGTGGACGAGGAGGAGACCATGTAAATAAATCCGGTTGAAAGTTCATCAATTTTTCTGATTCTTTCATCGGAAGTTTGAGGAGTCACCAGGAAAATATTGCTTAGTGAATTCTTTTCGAAGATCTTTTTGTATTCTGTTTCATAAATTTCAAGCGGAAGATCGGGGATGATGGTTCCGTCAATTCCAATTTCCTTGCATTTTTTACAAAAATCTTCAATCCCATATTGCATCACAGGATTAAGATATCCCATTAATATTAAAGGAATTGAAACATTATTCCGAATATGTTCGAGTTGCTCAAATAACAAATGAATAGTCATGCCATTTTTAAGCGCTTCTTCGGAGCTTTGCTGGATCACCGGACCATCTGCAACAGGATCCGAGAACGGCATTCCGATTTCAACCAGGTCCGCTCCGCTTTTTTCAAGTTGGCTGATAATTTTTAGTGTATCATTCAATTCGGGGTATCCGGCAGTAAAATATATTGAAAGAATTTTTTCATCTTTCTTTTCGAAGAGTGCTGTTAATCTATTTTTCATGATGGATGGTTCTATGAGAATTATTTAATTGATTGATAATAATTAAGATATGCTTCCATGTCTTTATCTCCACGTCCGGAGACATTCACCACCACTACATCATCTGGCTTAAAATCAATCATTTCGAGTGCTGCCAAGGCGTGTGCAGATTCGAGCGCCGGGATGATTCCTTCTTTTTGGGTAAGGTATAAAGCAGCCTGAAGCGCTTCATCGTCAGTTGCGCTTAGAAATTGGGCTCTTTTTGTAACGAACAGGTTCGCATGCATCGGCCCGATTCCGGGATAATCCAATCCGGCTGAAAGAGAGTAAGGTTCTACGATTTGACCATCCGGCGTTTGCATCAATAGACTTTTGCTTCCATGAAGAACACCTGGGCGTCCGAGTTGCGTGGTAGCTGCCGATTCACCGGAATCAACTCCTTTTCCTGCTGCCTCAACAGCAATCAACTTAACTGAAGTATCATCCAAAAAATGGAAAAAGGCGCCAGCTGCATTACTTCCACCTCCTACACAGGCGATTACATAATCAGGTGTTTCTTTGCCGGTCTTTTCCAAAAGCTGAACCTTGATCTCTTCACTGATGACCGATTGAAACCTGGCCACCATATCGGGATAGGGGTGTGGTCCGACAACCGATCCTAAAATATAGTGTGTATCAACAGGATTGTTGATCCAGTCGCGGATGGCTTCATTCGTAGCGTCTTTCAATGTTTTATTCCCGCTATGAACAGGTCTCACTTCAGCGCCTAACATTTTCATTTTTTCGACGTTGGGTGCTTGTCGCGATACGTCCAGTGCTCCCATATACACGATGCACTCAAGTCCTGCCCTGGCACATACCGTTGCAGTGGCAACACCATGCTGACCTGCACCTGTTTCGGCAATTATCCGGGTTTTGCCTAACCGTTTTGCCAACAATATTTGTCCAATTGTATTGTTGATTTTGTGTGAACCGGTGTGGTTCAGGTCTTCTCTTTTAAGGTATATCTTCGCATTGTAATGATCTGACAAGCGATTGGAATAATAGAGTGGCGATGGTCTTCCTGCATAGTCACGAAGCAGTTGCTTGAACTCTTGTTTGAATTCCTCACTTTCGATGATCTCAAGGTAGCAGTTTTGCAATTGATGAATGTTCGGATACATCATTTCAGGAATATAGGCGCCCCCGAATGTACCGTAGTATCCTTTATCATTTGATTGATAGCTCATTTTATTGTGATTTTATAATTTATGCTTTTTTTCACTTCCTTAATTCCTCGATGAATGATTTTAATTTTGGAATATCTTTTATACCCGGTTCAATTTCAAACCCGCTGTTTACATCAATTGCATGTAATTGTCTATGCGTAATGTCTTTGATGTTTTGGGCGTCGGAGGACTGAATTCCACCACTTAGAAAAAATGGTTTATCATCCTTATACTGATCCAATTTCTTCCAGTCAAACTTTAATCCTGAACCGCCACGAAGTTCGGTTGCCGTATCGAAAAGATAAAAATCGCAAAAGGGATTGTATGGCTTAACGCTCTCAAAATTGAATGCTGCATCAATACTAAATACTTTAATTACAGGAATATCGAGTTTTCTAAGCCTTTCGCAATAATCAGGTAATTCACATCCATGAAGTTGAATCATGTCAAGTTTATTGCTTTTAAATTTTTCAAGCAGGTTATTAAATGGCTCATCAACAAATACTCCGACTTTCTGAATATAAACCGGAATCAATGATTGAATCTCATCCGGAATTTTCTCTCCGATGAACCGTTTCGATTTCGGATAAAAGATAAAGCCAATGTAGTCGGGCTTTAATTTAACCAGTTCTTCAATATTTGACTGGGTACGCATTCCGCAAACTTTTATTTTCATCAGTAGTTATTTTGTTTTTTAATTGTCTGATGGAACACCCATGAAATCTTCATTTGTTTTTGTGAAGTGTAGAATCAGGGGTGTTTCATAACGTTTTAAATATGAATATATTTAAGGTTTTAATCTTGAAATAAAATCAAGGCAGGCTGTTGCCGGATTTTCTGCTATCATAAAACTCTCTCCCATCAGGAAACCGTGAAAGCCTCGTTTTCGCAAAAAATCAATAGTTTCAGGATCGCTTAAACCACTTTCCGATATTTTTACAGCTTTGGCCGGAAGTTGGTCAAGTAATTTGAGTGAACGATCCATATCAACTTTAAAATCCTTGAGATTCCGGTTGTTGATGCCGATCATATCTACTTTGTTATCAATTTTATCAATCTCGCTTTCGTCATGAAGTTCAAGTAATACCTCCATTCCCAGTTCATGTGCAATGGTGGTAAAACGGGAGATCTCTGCTTTTCCCAGGACTGCCGCAATCAGTAAAATTACGTCAGCATTGAGTAACCTTGATTCATAAACCTGGTATTCGTCGACCATAAAGTCCTTTCGGAGAAGGGGCGTGAATGGATTGGCATTCCTTGCATCCGTAAAATCGGCAGTACTTCCACCAAAATATTTCCCATCTGTAAGAACAGATAAGCCTGATGCGCCTGCATCTGCATATCCTTTTGTGACTATCTCAGGTTGAACCCGATCGTTTATCACCCCTTTTGAAGGCGATCTTCTTTTGAATTCCGCGATAATGCCACTTGCTCCATTTGTCTGTAGTCTCGCAGAAAGTGAGTTACGGACAATGCTAAAATCTATTTTTGATTTTATTTCTGCCAACGGAATTTTCAACTTCTGCGTCGAAACCTCTTCTTTGCGGTTCGCTACAATTTCATCCAATATCGTGCTCATTGCAATGAGATTAATTTCGTGAAAACTTTCAAGGCTTTACTTCCAAGTAAGGAGGATTTGGCATCCTCGAGGCACTCTTCAATTCCCTTTTCCGGGAAATACGTTGAAAGTGCCATTGCAGCATTCGCGATGACTACTGAGTTTTGAGCGGTCGTTCCTTTTCCATTCAAAACATTCACGAAAATGTCCGCTGTGCCGGGTATATCACCAGATCCGGCCAATTCTTCAGCTTTCAATAGCGGCATTCCAAGATTTGAGGGTGAAAGTATTCGGTCAGATTTGTTGGTAAGGACCTTAAAATCGCCCGTAAGAGAAATCTCGTCGTAACCATCCAGACTGTGAATAATACAATAATTGATGTTACTCTTTTGATATAGATAGTTATACATCCGAGCCAGTTCAAGGCTGAAAACCCCGACAATCTGATTTTGTGGCCTGCCTGGATTCACCATCGGCCCGAGCATATTAAAAAAGGTTTTTAGTCGTAATGCGCGACGAACTGGTCCCACATTTTTCATTGCCGGATTGAACAGAGGTGCATGGAGAAATGTGATTCCGCAATCGGCCAACTCATTCCGCAACCTGTTGTGATCATTCGAGAATTTATAACCGAGATGTTCCATCACATTTGACGATCCGCAGCCAGATGAAGCCGCATAATTACCATGTTTGGCAACAATGGCCCCCGCTCCGGCAACAACGAATGCAGATAAGGTTGAGATATTGAAAGTATCTTTTCCATCGCCACCCGTTCCGCACAAATCGATCGTATTAAATGCAGATAAATCAATAGGAATTGAAGTTTTAAGTAATGCATTCCGAAATCCGGCAAGCTCGTCAATGCTGATGGTGCGCATATTGAAGACAGTGATAAAGGCGGCAATCTCTGAATCGGAGTGTTTACCTCCGGCAATTTCGAGCAGAATCTCTTCCGCTTCCTGCATCGATAACCTCTTGTGTTCGAAAAGGTAATTTAGTATATCTCTCATTTTAAATTTTTTGAAATAGGTTAAAATATTGATTCGTTTAAGTGATGCAGGACTTTAATGTCTGACCCAGTTTTCAAGGATTTTTTCGCCAATGGGCGTTAGTATTGATTCCGGGTGAAACTGGACCCCTTGAATATCAAATTCCATGTGCTGAAATGACATGATCCGTCCTTCTTCGTCTAAACTTGTTATCTCAAGAACAGATGGAAGAGATTCCTTTTCAACAATCCATGAATGATATCGGCCAGCATCAAATGTTTCTGGTAAATCATTGAAAAGATATGACTTGGCGACCACGGTTATAGGAGTAGCAATACCATGAAGCACATTGTTCATGTTTTGTAAGGTTCCGCCAAAGGATTCGCCAATTGCCTGATGTCCCAAACATACCCCCAACATCGGTTTTTTGCCAGCATATTTTTTGATGATCGAAAGCATTGAGCCAGCTTCCTCAGGTAGTCCGGGTCCGGGAGAGAAAACGATTTTGTCATACTTGTCAGGTTCTCCATCGGCCACTTCATCATTTCGTTTGACATCTACAACAACTCCTTCAAACTTTTTCAAAGCATGAACCAGGTTATAGGTGAACGAGTCATAATTGTCGATTACTAATATTTTCATTTGGATATTTTTAAATGTCTTATTTGATCACTATTTAATTTCTTTGGCCATTATAATCGCTGATTTCAATGCTGCCAATTTATTTCCGACTTCCTGTAATTCACTTTCTTCGTCAGATGCAGCAACGATTCCCGCACCAGCCTGGTAGAAGAGTGTATTGTTTTTGCTCAGGAACGAACGGATCATAATGGCATGGTTAAAACGGTTATCAAAACCGATAAAACCAATACATCCGCCATAATAACCACGATTCTGATTCTCATATTGATCAATGAGTTCCATCGCTTTAAATTTAGGTGCCCCCGAAAGTGTTCCTGCCGGAAAAGAATCGCCCATCACACGAACAGGATTTGATCCTTCAGGAAGTATTCCGGTTACTTTCGAAACCAAGTGAATCACATGTGAATAGAATTGAACTTCGCGGAAAAGTTCGACCTCTACATTAGTCGCGTTTCGGCTCAGGTCATTGCGGGCAAGATCAACCAACATCACATGTTCAGCGTTCTCTTTGGGGTCTTTTGAAAGCTTTTCTGCAAGCAAACGATCCTGCTCATCATTTCCGGTTCTGCGGAAAGTACCGGCAATAGGATTTATCGAGACTTTATGCTGATTGATCTGAAGTTGTGCTTCAGGTGATGATCCGAAAATTTTGTAATTACCGTAATCAAAATAAAAAAGATAAGGAGATGGGTTGATGGAACGAAGAGCACGGTAAACATTAAAATCGTCCCCCAAAAATTGCTGCGCGTATTGCCTCGAAAGAACGATTTGAAAAACATCACCTCTGAAGCAATGTTTTTTCCCTTTGGTAACCATCTGCTTAAACTCTTCATCGTTAATATTTGAGCTTTCACCGTCAACGGTGTCGAATGAAAATGTGGCAAAATTGCGGCTGGTCAGTAAGTCTTCAATTACTTTCAATGAAGATTTTTCACCTTCAAAGAGATTCTCAATTAACTGGATACGATTCTGGTAATGATTGATCGCAATGATATAATGATAGAAAGCATAGTGAACCTCGGGAATGGCATAAGCGGGTTGAACCGGATTATTAAATTTGATCGTTTCGAAATACTGAACGCCATCGTAACTTACATACCCGAAAAATCCGTTGGCTGGAAGCTCGGGTATATTACTCTCGGACTTGAAGCACGCAAAAAATGCTTCCATTTCATCAGCAAGTTGCCCGCTTTTAGTGATTTCTCCGGTTTCCTTTTGTCCGTCAGGATATTTTTTAGTAGTTCGGAATTGCTCTACTTCAATCGAAGCTTCGGGTTTGAGACAGATAAACGAATAGCTGTTCTCGAGACTGTGATGATCGGAACTTTCGAGGAGGAGCGCATTAGGGAAAATGTCACGCATCTTTAGGTAAACACTTACAGGAGTGACTGTATCGGCTAAGATTTCCCGTACACTGGTTTTAAAATTGTATTGTTTCATATTTGGGATGTATTTTGAAATTCATAAAAAAAACGGCTTACCGTGATCCGATAAGCCGTTTCATCCCTAAAATAGGGAGACACGAAGGTTATCCTTTCACGTTTGTAAAAAGTAAGTACGCCAACGCCATGACCAATTGTTTCGAGTTAAATATTTCATTATTAATGCGTTTTGTTTGTTTAATATTAAAACCGATTTATGAAAAACTAAAAAACCGGCTTACCTGTAAAAGGTAAGCCGGTTGAGTATTTTAAAAAATACAATATGGCTTCACCTCTAACAGAGGAAAGTGTTGCCCCACCAAAGCCATATTGATTTAAATGTTGTCATCTCTAAAATTTTAATATTGCAAAGAAAATCAAATTTTATTAATACAACAATGTTTTCCTGATTTTGTTTTGCGCATTTGGGGCGGCAGCGTTTGTCATATTTCCGTATCGGTATTTCACAATCATTATCTGTTTAATAAAATTAAATGGTTTTACGGTCAATACATAGTACGTCATAACAATTTGTTTCATGTACTAACATGTTGATTTTATTTTGCTTCGTCGGGTGGTGATATTTTTTTGAAAAATAATTGTCGAAAATGGGTAACAATTCCATTCCTATTCCAATTAAGTAGTATAAATGTTTAAACTGAACGATAAATTATTGCTTTTTTGGATTAATAGAAATATTTCTCTCGGATGCATGGTTGTTTAGTTTATAATATTTATGTGATCGTTCTTTGATAAATAGGTTGAAGATCAGATTCTGTCGGATGGCAGAGCTTTATATTCAAAGCTGCTTTGGTTAATCTGACTTTGAATTAGTCTGATCGGTAATTTGAAAAATAAATTTCATTGTTTTTCATATTTATGTGCAATGTTAGTGCATTATATCTGTTTAAATTTATATATATTTGTTGCAAAGAGATGTCTGTACTAAATGCTTATTTTGCACTAATGAAGATTAAGCAAAAACACTGAATATTTTGTTTCAAATGAAAAATTACACCGATCAGGAAATTATTCAAGGCTTAAAATCCGGCGAATCGTTCGCTGTGAAATACCTGGCTAAGGAGAATCTACCTGTAATCAGATATTTTATATCGAAGAATAATGGTAGTGATGAAGATGCGAAAGATATTTTTCAAGATGCATTATTTATCATTATCGAAAAGATATACAATGATGAATTTGTTCTTCAGGGTATGCTCTCAACCTATTTGTTTGCCATTTGTAAGAATTTGTGGCTGATGGCACTCGATAAACTAAAGGCAGCAAAGAACTACGAACTTCGTCGGTCCTTAGAGCACAATGAAAACGATTTTACAGAATATGGCGACAGCGTATTCTATGAAAACATCTTCAGGCAGTGTTTTGATTCAATGGACGAAGTTTCGCAGAAGATTCTCAAAATGTATTGGATGGAAATTCCTCCGGTTGAGATAGCTGAAAAACTTGGGTACAGTTATGGATATGTTCGGAAAAAGAAAAGTGAATGCATGAAAGAGTTGAAAAGCAAAATAATGGAACATCCTGACTATAACGAATTGGTGAAAAACCTAAATATAAAATAAATAACCAGAAATAATTATGAACAATTTTACGGAAATCATTCTCAACTATCATTCGGGTGAAATGACTAAAACTGAAAAGGAAGAATTTAAGCGTAGTCTAAATGTGAATGAGCGCTTAAGGAACGAGTACGTATTTCAGTATAAAATAGATAAGATCATGAAGCAGAGCCTATTGCTTGAGGCGATTGAAAGCGACCCCGAGCTTATAAAGGCTGAAATTTTAGCACTAAAGGATATTGATAATTACCGTCGATCTAATTTAGAGAAGAACATCAGCAAAGACTTCGGTATAATTGAAGTAGATACAGAAATAGAATTCCGGAAAAAGATCGCTAAAGCCGAAGTTGAAATGATTCTTTCTGGAATTGATGATGTTTCTGAGGATTGGGTTAAAACCTTCGAGCATAACAAACCATCACTTGAGGATGATATGGCCGCTCGCCGAATTATGGAATTTGTAAAAAAATCGGATCCATTCAGCGAAAAGGTTATTCAAATGCCGGTTCTTCGTCACAGGGTATCCAGAAAAATCGTTTTTCAGGTTGCTGCAGCAGTTTTGATACTTTCTCTTTTGCTGATTAGACCAATAACATCGTCATATATGGGCGGTTCTGTTTTCGACCAGTATTACGAACCTTTGGAGGCCAATTCATATCGGTTGAGGGGGAATTCCAATGAATTTACCGGAAAACTACAGGATGGTGTTGATTATTATTTATCAAAGGATTATATGCATGCTGAGCTGGCATTTAAAGAATTACGAAAAATGAACGAAAATTTACCAGAGGTTCTTCTATTTTCAGGACTTAATCAGATGGGACAGGGCCATTTCCCTGAAGCGATTACGGTCTTTAATGAGCTTCTAACTGCAGAGGATCAGTTTGTACCTGAAGCACAATGGTATCTTGGATTGTGCTATATTAAAACAGGTGAAAATCTGAAAGCTCTTTCCATAATGGAAACACTGTCTGAAACAGAAGGCATCTACAAGAAGAAAGCTCAGCTTATTCTAAAAAATCTGAACAAGTAGCGTACAAGCAAGGCGATTGTCACCAAAAAAAGGATCAGCGGAATAATTATCCAGAGCTCTTTCCACCAGATCCTTTTTACGGGTGAAACGTCTCCGATTAGCGTGTATGCAGCCCAGAATTTGGGATTAACAAACGATGGTGAAGTCGTGTTAATATAATCCAGTTTGGCCTGCCGCAAAGCAACATTCTTTGGTTTTCCCTGGGAGAGATATTTATAAAAGCTTCCCATTATCTTTGAACCAGCAATATCTTCAATCGGCCAAAGTGTTTCGACAACTGAAGGAACTCCAGCCAAAACAAAATTACGTGCAAGGCTCATCAAGCCTTCTCCACTGTAAAGCTTGCCACTTCCAGTGTTGCAGGCACTCAACACCACCATGGGCGAAATAATGTTCATTTGTCCGATTTCGTAATTATAGAGTCTGTAATTCCCTGCTTTTTTTATGTCGGGCGCAAATATTAAACTCGATGATCCTGAGTGCAGTGTATCTAATTCTGCATGCATCGCAAGATGGAGTATCGCACCGTCGGTTAGATTCGATCTGAAATTGGCAATCGTTGCCTGACCTGATTTTAAAACTATCCCATCAAAATTATTGAGAATGCTTTCGACTTCTCTATTGTTAGATTTAAGTGCGCTATACTTTTTCCCATCAGCTAGTGCTGTATTTGAATAATCTGGTGCAAGACCAACCACTCTCGGGTTATTATGTGCTTTTAACTGATTATTCCACAAAGTGTTGGTCGAATAAGCATATGAAATGGAGTAGTCACTGATCAAATAAGATAATTCTGCATAATTAATCATCTTCTTGTTCATCGTCCAGGAAGTTAAAAACGCATCAAACGGCATATAGGAGATATCATCGTCAGGAATGATAATCAGTTGCTTGCCTGCAAAGTGTTTCTCGAGAGGTTGAATCAAGATGCGATAAGCGTCAAAAAGTAGCTGATTCAACTGGTTATAATTTGCAAGGGCTTTGCCGGGTGTGTATTGGTTTAGTAAACGATCTTTCAGGAGCGAAAAATTTGCCGATATAGTGCTGTCAATTATTTCGGTGTGGCATATTAAATCTGTCGGTGTAATTACAAATTCGTACAATTTCCGGCTGCCTTTTTCATTATTTTCTGAGAATAAATATTCAATTAAACTGTCATCAGGTTTTAAATTGGCTTGGATTTCTTCAATCCCAATGATATTCCCCTTTTTAATTTTATCAATAAACCTGGGGTAATTTTTTTCAGTCAGTTCAATCGTTTTCTCGAGATCTCGGTTCAAATCAAACTGTTGGTCCTTCCAAAAAGCAATTTTGGCGGTATCAGGCTTGATCAGAGCCAGTTCGTTTTGGATAAGATTGCTGTAGGCGGCTATATCCTGTTGTAGTTTATTTTCTTTATTTCGCAGCGAATCAGGTATTTCATTGTCGGAATAAGATTTATTTTTGGCAATTTCGTATTTCAATTCATTCGCTTTGCATTGTTGCGTAGTCTGATAGGCGAGGTGCAAATAGCTTTTTTCACCAGAAAGATCAGATAGTTTCAACGCAGTTTCCAGCGCTGCAACAAATACATTTTTTTGCTTCTCATTAAATACCAGGCGGGTTTCCACATTCTGGTAATCAACCCGAATCGAATTTGTCATCTCAATGGCAAGGTTGATCGTATTCAGACCTAACGAAAGATAGTTTATCTTTTCGCGCTTGACTTTTTCCTCGTTGGCAAGATTCACTAAAGCTTCAGCTTTACTTTGTAACAGCCTTAATTGCCATAAATTAAGGGTGATATCACTCAGCAAAGGATTTACATTTATTTTGGGATCATTGAAAGTTTTTGAACCGGATACCAACGCTTTTTGATAATAGGTTAAGGCATTCTGATATTTTTTGATGGTTCGGTAATAATCGCCCATTATTTGATAGCAGTTCGCAGTAAGCTGATTCTTCTCGCCAAAGTTTTGAAGTGTTATTTTTAGGGCTTTTTGAATAATTATTAAAGCCTTTGTATTTTCATTGGTCGACAAAAGGAAATCGCCATATTCCAGGCATGTATTTGCAAGATTGATAGAATTGCTACTGTTTTCGGTTTCTGACTGTTTGATGCTCAGATTGAAATACTTGTCTGCAAAATTATTGTTCCCAATTTTTGCATAGGTTTTTGCTAAATTCAGATAAACATTTTCTTTGCTAGATAGATTGTATCTGTTTTTGATGTTGAGACTCTTGCTTAGCGACAATAAAGCCTTGTTAAAATCACCAAGCTGTAATTGGGCTATTCCAGCATTAAGATATAAAGAAGAGGATGATTGCTGTTTAGATAATTCTGTTCCATTACTTTCCCGTATTACTCGGATCGCTTTTTCGACATATTCTAGTGCTTTATTAAATTCTCCCTTTATAGAGTAAATATTTACTTTGTTGCCATAAATACTCACAAGAAAGGAGTTATCTGTAAAATTATTTTTAAGGTAGATAGATTCAGCTGCATCGTAATATCTAAGGGCGATATCGAACTGGCCTAGCTTTTTGTGAAGTATACCAAGGTTATTGAAAATAGCGAGTTTCTCTTCTTCCGTTAATTTGATATTTGGCTTCAGAAGACCTGACAAGCTTGTAACAGCTTCAATTAGGTGTCCGGACTTCACTATATTGCCATAATTGGAAAGAACGGACCTGACAGTATCCGTTGCATTAGCCTGAGCAGTGGTTGCAAAGCTTAGTGTACTGAAAAAAATTAAATAGAAAATTGATAAAACCTTCATTCCCAGAGATAAATTTCCAACCTGATTCTCCGGCAAGATAGGAATTTGTTAAAAGATTTTAGGATAATCTTTTAATTAGCTTAAAAATACTTGTTATATTGGGAATTACGATGTAATTGGTATACATGAAGGTGTGTTCTGAATATTCTAAAGCAAGAAGCTCATATTTTAGAATAGACGAATCTTTATGATGAGATTACCGGGAAATTGACCTGATTTAACTGTGTTATTTTTTATAAGGATCAATTGGATAGTCATCTCCGCCACTCGGAGGAAGATCACCGACGCCGCCTCTGAGGTTATTCATTTCGTCATTGTTCAGACTTTTAAATTTGATTTCGAAACCTTCGTTCTTTTCGGAAATAAATAACCTGTTATTCATAGTAAGCGTATTTTGGTTTTTTCTGATTATTAGATTTTTCGGCAATTCCACCTTTAGATATAAAGATGAGTCGAATTAACTGTAATACCAAGATAAATTGTTTGGATTATTTTTTATAAGGGTCAATTGGATAATCATCTCCACCACTTGGAGGAAGATCACTAACTCCGCCTCTGAGGTTATTCATCTCGTCATTATTCAGACTTTTAAATTTGATTTCGAAACCTTCGTTCTTTTCGGAAATGAATAACTTGCTTTTCATATTGAGTGTTTTTTTTTGAGTTTATGAATGTTAATAGGAATAGCCAATGATTTGTTACCTGAAAGAAAAAAGTATTTTAGTACAATGTTGAACCGTACTACAAAGTATAAGTTTTAGCGTGTGCTTGTAACACATTGAATATATATTGTTTAAAGAGGCTTTCATTAGTTTTATGCATTATAGTTATTTTACAGTAGAATATTAAAATTTTAAGTATAGTGCTTCTATGTGATAGATATCTAATGCGATACGAATATCATTATTGTTTTTGAATTATTTATTAAAAAAAAATGTTTTTTTTATTTTAAGTGAGCGATGGCCGGGAAAATGAAACTTTATTAAACTATTTTTACAACTCAGGTTTTTAAACTTCTCCTTTAGAATTGACCGATAAACCAGGGACAGTTTATTTACCGGTCATCACATTAATTTTATATATTGGTTAAATTATGCGATTTCCTTTCTTCAAGCAACTTGATGTTATGGATTGTGGGCCGACTTGCCTGCGGATGATATCCAAGTATTATGGTCGCAGCTATTCGATGCAGCATTTACGCAACCTTTCTTATCCATCGCGTGAGGGCGTGTCTTTGCTTAGTTTGTGTGATGCCGCCGAGAACCTGGGTTTCAGATCCCGTGGTGTGCGAGTTACATGGGAGCAACTACGAGATGAGGTACCGCTTCCCTGCATCATCCATTGGAATCAAAAACATTTTGTTGTAGTAACCAAGATCTCCCGAAAAGGCAGGTTCACGTTATTCCAGAAAAAGGAAGAAGGGGATGAGGTTGTGCAAATTGCAGATCCGGCACATGGCATATTAGATTATAAGAAGACAGAGTTTTTAAAATGTTGGCTGGCTAAGGGAAATGAGGGTATTGCTTTATTGCTCGAACCTTCAACCCAGTTTTACAATGAAGATAAAGAAGATCATAGTATTGGACGGTATGGGTACTTGCTGAATTATTTGCGTCCGTACAGGAAATTTATCATTCAACTTCTGATTGGGATGCTAACCGGAAGTCTTGTGAGCATGATTTTTCCGTTTCTGACCCAATCAATTGTTGATTATGGAATTGGGAACAGTGATCTGAATTTTATCATGATGGTATTGATCGCCCAATTGGTACTAACTTTTGGCCAGACAGCTAACGAGATGATCCGAAACTGGATCATGTTGCATGTGACAACCCGGGTAAGTATTTCATTGATCTCCGATTTCCTAACCAAACTGATGCGATTGCCGATCTCATTTTTTGATTCAAAAATGGTGGGTGACATTATGCAACGAATGGGAGACCACAGTCGAATTCAGACATTCCTGACATCCTCGTTGGTAAATATCATGTTTGCAACCATTACATTAGTGATTTATACCATCATAATGGCGACTTACCACCTGGGCATTTTGGTGGTATTTGTTATCGGAAGTCTTTTATACATTGGATGGGTATTGCTTTTCCTTAAAAAAAGGAGAACATTGGATTATAAGCGTTTTCAACAAGCTTCAGCCAATCAGAGTAATGTCGTTCAGCTGATTACGGGTATGCAGGAGATTAAGCTCAATAATTGTGAAAAGCAAAAAAGGTGGGAATGGGAACGAATACAGGCGAAGTTGTATAAAGTGAATATTAAAGGATTGATACTAAGTCAGAATCAGATGGTTGGTGCTACTTTTATTAATCAGACCAAAGACATCATCATCTCTTTCATGACCGCCAGGGCTGTAGTTACTGGTGATATGACTCTTGGGATGATGATGGCGGTGCAATACATTATTGGACAACTGAATGCACCCATTCAGCTATTTATCGGATTTATTCAGTCGGCACAGGATGCGAAAATAAGTCTTGAAAGGTTGGGTGAAATCAATGAAAAAGAGGATGAAGAGAAGCCTGAAGAGCGGAAAATACACGAAATTCCAACAGGGCGAGACATCGTTTTAAAAAACGTCACTTTTCAGTATGAGGGTCCTCATTCACCAAAGGTGTTAAAAAATATTGATCTGGAGATTCCGGCAAATAAGATTACTGCAATTGTTGGTACAAGCGGAAGCGGCAAAAGTACCCTTATTAAGTTGATACTTGGTTTTTACAAACCTGTTCATGGTGATATAGTGCTGGGAGGTGTCTCGCTCGATAGTTACAGTCAGCAGCAATGGCGCAAACGGTGTGGGGTTGTAATGCAGGAGGGTTTTATTTTCTCGGATACTATCGCTGGTAACATCGGGATTGGCGATGAGATACCCGATTTTGTAAAAGTTGAAAGGGCTGTTGAAACTGCTAATATACAAACTTTTATTCAAGCACTTCCTTTAGGATACGATACCAGGATTGGTAGCGATGGACATGGATTGAGTACAGGTCAAAAGCAGCGGATTCTGATTGCAAGGTCAGTGTACAAGAATCCGGATTATATTTTCTTTGATGAAGCAACCAATGCATTGGATGCCCGTAATGAGCTGGTGATTATGGATAATCTGAATCAGTTTTTTAAAGATAGGACGGTTATCGTCGTTGCACATCGGTTAAGCACTGTAAAAAATGCGGATCAGATTGTTGTATTGGAAGGGGGTGAGATTGTCGAAAAGGGAACGCATAGTGAACTTGTCGGAAGAAAGGGAATCTATTTTAATCTTGTTAAAGATCAGCTCGAACTTGGAGGTTAATTGACGTTTCTGACTCATCGGGTTAATGAATCATTATGGAATTGAGATATATATCGATACAAAAGAAATATTGTTATGTCGGAAAGGTCTGAATTAGAAGCACACAGCGAGGAAGTTGATGAAATTATGTCGTTTATTCCGAATCGTATTATCCGGTGGGGGCTGACGGTTATATTCGCTCTGTTTTTCGCACTTCTTTTAGGGAGCTATTTTTTTAAATCTCCTGAGATTATCAGGGCTCCCATGATATTAACAAAGAAAAATCCTCCGGTTTCGCTGATTAGTAAATCGACGGGTAAGATAGATCGGTTATTTGCGGTTGATGGTCAGATAATACAGGAGAAAGGAAATATTGCATTGATCAATAATCCAACAGATTTTTCTCATTATTTGATACTTAAGAAGGAATTGGCCGCGTGTTTTCTTATTTCTAACTGGGATGAACAGGTATTTGCCTATGATTTGACAGAGCAACTTACCCTTGGAGAATTACAGCAAAGTTATGGTCCGTTTCTGAAAAGCAGGAATAACTTCAAGCATTACCTTAGTCAAAACTTTCTTCCGCAAAAAATTGGACTAATCGACAAACAGATTGTCAAACAGGAAGAGTACTACCAGACTTTAATTCGTCAAAGAGAAATTCAACGTAACGACTTGACTTTATCTCAGAAAGGCTTTACACGCGATTCTTCCCTTTACCAGAAAAGAACAACAAGTGAGGCGGAATATGATAAATCGCGACAACTTTTTCTTTCAAAAAGATCAGCTTTTGTTGGCTTTGAAGCTGTTCTGCGGGAGACCGAATCTTCAATTCTTCAAATGCAGTCGACCAGGGTTGAATTGCAGATGCAACACGAAAGGGAGTTATCGGAATTCCGCCTGGCTCTTGATGAATCGAAGCAAAATCTCGAAAACGCGATTCACCAGTGGGAGGAGCGTTTTCTTGTAGCCAGTCCAGTGGAAGGGAAGTTGACTTTTACTTCAATATGGAGTGTAAATCAGGAGGTTAAAACAGGTGAATTAATCGCGACTATTATTCCTGTCAAAGAATCGGAAATAATTGCTAAAGCGGTGATCCCCCCTTCAGGCTTTGGAAAAGTTGAAGTAGGTCAACGGGTGAATTTGAAATTAAATGGATTTCCATATATGGAATTCGGAATGTTGAAAGGGAAGATCAAGTCGATTTCACTTGTTCCGGATGCCAAAGGTTACGTGGCAGAGATCGAACTTTCAGATGGAATGACTTCTTCGTACCGAGAAAACCTGAGATTTATACAGCAAATGGACGGAACAGCCGAGATTATCACAAAAGAAATGCGGTTGATTACACGATTAATAAACCCATTAAGAGCATTTTTCGATAATGGCAAATAGAAAAATAGAAAATTCGTGGTAAAATATCTATTCTTATCTCAAAATATCAAATTTTTAAAAGGCAGTATATTAGATCAATATACATTTTTAAATTTATTTTTATTTTTTTTGCAAAATAAAGGTAAAAACAGGGTAACAATCCGCAGCTCATTCCTATTAATTACTGAATTCCGAAGTAAAGGTCGGTATGAATCATTGACGAATTTTTATTTTTTCAACTAAAGCTATGATTTTAATAATATCGGATAAAAGTGACATTCACGCTGATCATGTAGAATCGATTCTGCAGGATAATGCTGCGGAATATTCACGGTTAAACCTCGATATTGATTCATTAAAATCAACTCAGGTGAAATTCGAAAATAATTCATTCAAAATAGAGGGACCCAATTGTTGCTTTTCAACGAACGAGATTGAAGCGGTTTGGAACAGAGGCACACGTCTGGAAAGTTTCATTGAGAATAGTTGCCCACAGGATGAGGACTATTTTATTTGGAAAGAGATATGGAATAAGACACTTGAAAAACTCTTTTCTTCTCTCGAATCAACTAAATGGTTGAATTTTTACGAGGATTTTTATGATGAAAATCAGTTCAGACCTTATGCTATCTCCAAAAATATTGGGTTGAAATGGCCATCCTCTATCTGCTCAAATGATATTAATTATCTCAATAGTTTTTTCGAAAGTAAAAGAGAGCGCGTTGTGGAGTTGATGTATCAAAATTGTCAGGCAAAATCAGCAGGCGATTGCTATGAAAAATGCGGAGACAAGTTTGGAACTGCCTTTTCGGATAACTTACCGGCAAATAGTTGTATTGCAGCATTTGCAACTTACCAGGTGAGATGCACTGTCGTTGGTAAAGAATATTTTGTGGGGAAAATTAAAACGAATGCTAAATACAAATATGCAGGTATTGAACCACCTCAACCAAACTTTACAGTTATTCAGCCACCGAAGTCAGTAAAGACAAAGGCGATTCAGATAATGACTGAATTGAACTTAACACATGGCGTTTTCGACTTTATTGTCACGGAAGACGAAGATTGGTACTTCGATGCCTTAAATCCAATCGGAGAGTATGAATGGACTGAGGATATCCAAGGTTCTGATATTGCATCAAGTATTGCAAAATGGTTGATGAATCACAATTAGTGTTCACCAATAGGTAATTTGTTTTTTTAATTGCCTGATGGAACACCCATATTATCTTAATTCGTATTTCCGAAGCTTAGAATTATGGGTGTTTCATAAGTTAAAAATAGTTTTTGCAACCAGTTCAATTAAAATGAGATTGGGGGAGAATTGCACAACTCCCCCTTTCTTTTGAACTTTTCCAACCAAATTTCAATTTACTTCATTAATACTGCCCACCAGGATAGAATTCGAATTAGATTGCATGCAATTATTTATTTCCTTGCCGATAAGTTTTTTCATTTTAGCCCGTTAAACAAATATGAATTAAGGTCTTTTAACAGTGAATTAGATCCTGTTAGTAAACCTTTTTTGTTTCTACTTGTTTGATTTTTAAATAAACCCCTAAATATCAGGACAATTTTAGAAGGTAATTTTAAACTAAAAAAATTGAATATGAAAAAATTAGAAACGACTACAACAAATAGTCAAAACTCACGTCGCGATTTCTTTAAAAAAGTTTCTCTGTCAGGTATTGCGGTACTTGTTTCCTCCAGATTATCTTTTGGCAGTAAATCATTCCTGCCTGAAAGTTCCTCATGGGATAAATCATTATCAAAATTAGATGAATTCAAGCTGACCGGGCAATCAAAACAATTGCCATTATCGTATGCTTACAATGCTTTGGAGCCAGTTATCGATGCAAGGACAATGGAGATACACTATTCGAAGCATCATGCTGGTTATACCAAGAATTTGAATGAGGCTACAACAGGAACTGATTATGCATCAAAGACGCTTTTTCAAATTTTTAGTGAAATGGAGAAATATCCGGTTCTGGTAAAGAATAACGGAGGAGGATTTTACAACCATTTGTTGTTTTGGACGCTAATGGCACCTGCTTCTGGTCAGGAACCACAGGGTAATCTGTTGGGAGCAATTAATGAGTCTTTCGGAAGTATTGATAAATTCAAGGAAGTATTTGGTAATGCCGGGAAGAAACAATTTGGAAGTGGCTGGGCATGGTTATCAGTTAATGAAAAAGGCAAATTGGCAGTAAGTTCAACCGCTAACCAGGAAAATCCACTGATGAGTACCACCGAGGTGCGGGGAATTCCGGTTCTTACGCTTGATATCTGGGAACATGCCTATTATCTTCAATATCAGAATCGCCGTGCAGACTATGTTGATGCGTTCTGGAAGATAGTGAACTGGAAAGAAGTCTCCCGTCGTTACGATGAAGCAATTCTTGCTCTAAAATAATCGATTCTTACTTTTTACATAGAGTAGTTTAATATGAAATCCCCAAAAATTCGTTTAAAATTCGAATATTTGGGGATTTTTAGTGGGTATTTAGAATTCAAAGGTTCTTGTCTACACCTTGTTGTATAGTCATATTAACCTTTTACCGTTGCAATCGCCTTTTTTATTCGTGAAATAGTTTCTGTTTGTCCAATCAGGTCACAAATTTCGAAGATATCGGGACCAAAACTGCCGCCAACGAGGCAAAGTCGTAATGAATTCATTACCGTACCAAAGTTCCAGCCCTTGGAAGTAACTAATTCAGAGAATGGTTCTTTAATTTCGGGTGCATTCCAATGTTTTACCGTTCCAAAGAATTCAGCGATCTCTCCCATTATTGCAGGAACATCATCTTTCCAGCGTTTGGCCACTATTTTTTCATCATAAGCGGTCGGTGCCTGGAACAGGAAGTAACTCTGATCCCATATTTCGGATACAAAATTGCATCTTTCCTTAACCATTCCACAAACCCTTGTTGCCATTGCCGGTTCAGCAATAATTCCTTTCTCTTTGAGGAATGGAAGCAATAATTCGCCCAATTCCTGGTCCGATTTTTTGATGAAATATTGATGATTGTACCATTTTGTTTTCTCAGGATCGAAGCGTGCGCCTGAATGCCCAACTCTTTCAAGCGAAAATGCCTGGCAAAGCTCTTCCATCGAAAAAATTTCCTGTTCTGTTCCTGGATTCCAGCCCAATAAAGCAAGCATATTGATGAAAGCATCGGGGAAAAAGCCGTCTTCACGATATCCTCGTGAGGTATCACCCGTTTCAGGATCTTTCCACAGCAACGGAAACACAGGAAATCCCATCTTATCGCCATCACGTTTGCTAAGCTTTCCTTTTCCAACAGGTTTTAAAATCAACGGGAGGTGTGTAAAGCGTGGCATCGTATCTTCCCATCCAAATGCGCGGTATAAAAGCACATGCAACGGCATCGAAGGGAGCCACTCTTCGCCACGAATCACATGTGAGATCTCCATCAGATGATCATCAACCACGTTGGCAAGGTGATAGGTTGGCATTCCGTCACTTTTGAACAAAACTTTATCATCGAGTGATGATGTATTGAAAGTAACGCTTCCGCGGATCAGATCGACCTCGGTTACATCAAGGTTATCGGGCATTTTAAAGCGAATCGCATAATGAATCGACGATGCAAGAAGTGTTTTACATTCATCTTCCGGAAGTGAAATTGAATTTTTCATCCCGCAACGTGACATCGCATTGTAAGTAAAGGTTTCACCCTTTTCTTCAGCAGCAGCTCGTGCCTGATCAAGTTCTTCAGGGCTGTCGAATGCATAATAGGCATCTCCGCTTGCAAGTAACTGATCTGCATATTGACGATAGAGATCTTTACGTTCACTTTGACGGTAGGGTGCAAATGGTCCGCCTTGTTTTGGACCTTCATCAACCTTCATTCCGCACCATTCCAATGCTTCCTGTATATAATCTTCGGCTCCGGGCACATAACGTCCCTGATCGGTGTCTTCGATACGTAACAGGAAGTCACCGCCGTGCTTTTTGGCAAACAAATAATTAAATAATGCTGTACGAACACCTCCGATATGAAGCGGTCCCGTTGGACTTGGGGCAAAACGAACCCTTACTCTTCTTTCGCTCATGACAATCTATTTTGAGAAACCTTATTTTTTGCAAAGATAGAGTTTTACGGTTGAATAGACGAGAAAAGAACAACGTCAAGGGAATTACTAAAGTAAAAGGATGATATCATGAAAATGAATAAAAAAATTTAATGCCACCAATTCACAATGCCACCAAATTACACCAAAGTCAATTTGATTTTTTTGTATTTTTAATCTAAACTTAAAAGAAATGAAATGATATCAGACCAGCAAGAATCCAATTTTAACTACAAACATTTGGAACCAATTCCAAAAGAGCTTGATGCAATTGGCAAATTAATAGTTGATTCAGCTTATACAGTTCATGAAAATTTGGGACCTGGCCTACTTGAGAAAGTATACGAAATTTGTTTTTGTCATGAATTAGCAAAAGAGGTTTATCTTACAGACGTCAGATAGATGTTCCTGTAATTTATGACAATTTGGTATTTGAGGAAGGATTGCGCTTAGATGTACTAGTGGAAAATGAAGTTATATGTGAGCTAAAAT
>Ga0209585_10000108_pt1 | contig 31199 bp, 34 predicted proteins | sample NGEPerone_FD_185491 | JGI IMG/M metagenome (GOLD analysis project Ga0209585, IMG submission 185491) | Arctic peat soil microbial communities from the Barrow Environmental Observatory site, Barrow, Alaska, USA - NGEE Permafrost154B-one... | ecosystem: Environmental > Terrestrial > Soil >... | reverse complement strand
AATACATTGTATTGGCGCTTAAGTCTGCAATATCACTTGTGAAAACGCCAGTTCCGGTACCATCGGTGGTTTTGAAATTGGCAGTTGTCGGATTTTGCGAGGTGCCCCAGCAAACGCCGCGGGCCGATATTACAGAGCCGCCGTCATTCGTGATCGTTCCGCCACCTGTGCACGATGAGTATCCAAGCTCTGACAGCGCGGTGGTTGTAATGGTGGGTGCTACTACCGGCAATGTCGTAAATCCAACCTGGATGCTATAGCCTGTTCCGGCACTGTTGGTTGCGTAAGCCCTGATGTAATAAGTTGTGTTGCCTGTCAGACTGGTTATCGCACTTGTAAAACTTCCTTTTCCGGTACCCTCCGTCGTTTTATTATTGGCGGTGGTCGGATTTGGAGAGGTGCCCCAGCAGATGCCACGTGCGGTTATATCAGCACCCCAGTCATAAGTAATTGTACCTCCGCTTATAACTGAAGTAGCAGTGATCCCTGACAAAACGGATACGGTGAGATATGGTGTATACAGCAACGTCGAAAACGTAACCTGCTCACCATACGCAGTACCCATCGAATTAGTGGCGTATGCCCTTACATAGTAGGTGATGTTTGGTGTAAGCCCTGTCATACTTGCTGTAAAAACACCTGTGCTGGCAGCATCTGCAACAGTTTTGCTATTTGAAGTTGTCGGGTTTTGAACAGTTCCCCAGCAAACGCCACGCGCGGTGATGGATGATCCGCCATCGCTTGTTACATTACCGCCACCTTTTGCTGATGATATCTCAATTTCAGATATTTCAGTGGTGGTGATCACAGGAAGGATCGCCTTCGTGCTGGTCGTTACCTGGGCACCATAACCTGTTCCGATACTATTTGTAGCGTATGCCCTGATATAATAGACCGCACCCGGGAGCAAACCTGTAACCGTGCTTGTAAAAACGCCTGAACCATCGCCATCCGTTGTTTTTGTATTTGTGATTGTCGGATTTTCAGTGGTACCCCAGCATACACCACGGGCAGTTACGGGCGAACCCCCGTCTTGTGTGATTGTACCACCGCTGGTCATTGTTCCCGTTGCGCCAACAACTAATTTGGTGGTTGTTAAAACGGGAGCTAAAGCCAGTGTTGTGAAGGTGGCCTGGGCGCTGTATGCCGTTCCCATTTCATTAACAGCGTATGCCCTTATATTATAGATGGTGCCTGATACCAGTCCTGTGACAGGGCTGACGAAAGCACCGAAGCCAGTACCGTTTGTGGTTTTAGGGTCCTTCGTTGTGGGGTTCTCGGCAATGCTCCAGCATACGCCGCGTTCTGTGATGGTTGTACCGTTGCCGTTGGAGACGGACCCTCCGGAACTGGCTGTGGCATCGGTGATTTTTGTAATCTCTGCAATTGTAACGGTAGGTAAGGTCTTAATGACTTCCTTCTTACAACTGATCATCGGGGATAACAGCAGTCCTGCGAGGAGAATTGAGTAAATCGCGGATTTTGTTTTCATGGATGTGATGGTATTAGGTAAAAATTATGCTACAAAAATAATGATTTATTCAGTACATTGGTTTTTAAATGTTAATATTCAATAAAAATAAATAAAGATCCGTTTTGATCCCCAATAAGTAAATTTAAAATTAAATATTCAGTAGAAGATAAAGTGGGATTGGGCAATCAGACAATGAAACAATTAGTCAATTTGGCAATTAGACAATGTGACAATTTAAAAATTCTGCCTGTGAAATGTTGTTGTTGTTGTTGTTGTTGAATTGCCTCCTGCTTTAGCTGGAGGATGTAATAATCAAATTGCTGATCGGCTTTAGCCAAAATAGTTAACACAGGAACAAATCTTCAAATGATATTATATTATTTGGCTAAAGCCAATTTGTTTTTAATCTCTTTATCCGCTGGCTAAAGCCAGTGGCAATTCATCTAAAACCAGTGTTAATTCATATAAATGTGATGTTGATGTTAAATTGCCTCCAGCTTTAGCCTGAGGATCTGATGATCAAATTGCTGTGTGGCTTTAGCCACAATTCTTCATCTTTTGCTGTAATATGCTTTTATTCCATCCTTCGATGGACAATTTAATAAGGTTTAAATCAAGTAGGTAATTTTGCTTACTACTAAGGTTAATTGACTAAAAATAAGGTTTGTATCGAATTTCAATGAAATATTTCATTGCCTGGTACGGTGTCTGTTTGACTATCGGTGGAATGATACTGCCATTCACACCAGTTTAACAATTTTCCATTGCTGATTATCTGAATTAAAATAAATCAGAATGTGTACCAGTTCTGGTTAGCCATATTGCATTCTATTTAATAACTAATTTCCAAATAATCAACCAGTCAGGCTTTAAATGAGCTTCCCAATAATCAGTATAATTCCCGGCTAATTTATGAGGATTGTATGCCGAAGGAAGGTTACCTGTTGCTTCAAGTAGTAGAATTGCATTTTTAAACAACTCCATGTTATATCCACGTTTCTGAAGAAGCTTAACGTCTTTGTTGAATTTATTTGTGAATACAAGTTGAAACATTTTTAAATGCGGTTAATAATCTGATTATTAAGATATATTTATTAATATCGATCAGTATATTATATACCTAATTTGGAAAATAGTTCTTGTGAATCTTTCACTTTGATACCCTCAAGGTTCTCTACATCTTTAATTGCTTTTTGGGTCTCATAATTGGGTATAGGTTCTTCAATGAATTGTGTTTCAATATTCATCTTCTTTAGCAAACGAGTCAGAAATATTTTTTCAGCCTTATTCTTTGGCTTAATTACAATCGTTGTCATAATTGAACTGCTTTTTACAAAGGTAAAAAATAAATATAAGATGCACCAAATTGGTTTAAATACTGTATTCAGTCCTATTTTCCGGAAAGCCAGGCAATGTAAAAAGAAATGAGGAAGTATGACCCTTCGGGGTTTTGCATTTCCTTCGAGCGGTTCCTGGACCCCCGAAGGGGATTTAAGAACGACTACCGATTTGGGGGTTTAACTATACAAACAACCGCTTCGAGGGTTTGCAACCGCTCGAAGGGTTGGTTATACTAATTATATTGAACGATTTTTCCATATTGCAGGGTTACGATAATCGCAAAAAACTGCAATAACCTTAATTGTATTTGTTGCAGCAACTACCCTGTAATGTACTGTGTATGGAAATGACTTTAGGGGAGCACAATGTACATCATCATAACGTACCTGAAAGCCGTAAGCATTTGACTTTATTTGTGATATTTGAATTTTGACACTTTTAAAGAAACGAACACCTAACCCTTTATCGCGGGAGTTATAGAAATCTACAGCTTGTTGTAAATCTTCATAAACTTTGGCGGCATAAATAACTTTAAAACCCATCGTTATAATTTTATTTTACGCTCAAGATCTTCCCAACTCAAACAACTCTCAGGGTATTCTTCCATCAGCTTAATTCGACTTCGAACAATTTCCTGTTGTTCTTCCGGAATGTCACCAGGTGAATCTGCTTCAATGGTTTTTACAAACGATATGCTTTTCATCATTTCGACGAAAATATTTTCCTTGTCATCCGGTATTGTTATCGTAAAGCTTTTCATACGTATATAATTTGTTTTTTAAAGGTCGTATGGAATCGAAGATCAGCGAAGCTAATAGCCATGAGTAAATATTCATCTCAATTTGTGATTTCTCAAACATGGCTATTTCATCTGTAATTAATTTATTTTTAAAAGGTCAGATGGAACCCTCATCGATTTCCATATTTATTGGCGAGCTTTCGCTCAGGAGGGTTTCATTTCACTTCGTTTTTACAAATTTAAAGAAAATAAATGGTTTTGATTTATCAGATAAACAATGCTCCCTTTCCTTTGTTTCAGAATTTCCTTTGTTAAATTGCCTGTTGAATTGGCTCCTGCTTTAGCTGGAGGATGTAATAACCAAATCCCTGATCGGCTTTAGCCGAAATAATTATCGCTGGAACAAATCTTCAAATGATATTTACAATTATGTGGCTAAAGCCAATTAGTATTTAATCTCTTTTATCCACTGGCTAAAGCCAGTGGCAATTCAGAAGCAATCCACTTAAGGCCTGGGACAATTGAACCTGTCTAAAAGATACACACTTTTATGGACACTCTCGGCAAGGATCATCCGACGTAAAGCAATTTTCACCCGAGGTTTCGCAATGTCTTCCCGACGTAAAGCAATTTTCACCCGAGGTTTCGCAATGCCATTCCGACGTAAAGCAATTTTCACCCGAGGTTTCGCAAAATCAATCTGAAGTAAAGCAATGCTTTCCAGCAGTAAAGCAAAATGCACCCGAGGTCTCGCAATGTCATCTCCACGTAAAGCAATTTTCACCCGAGGTCTCGCTTTATCAATCCGACCTAAAGCAATTTTCATCCGGGGTCAAACAAGGTCTGCCTGAGATCAGGCAAGGTCCATCCCGGATAAAAAGTCGTGAAAATTTACAATCTTAACAACAACTATACATCAGACATGGAAATGAGCAAATTGTGAGGTTTGGGAGCGAGGATTCCCTCTATTTATGGAACTCAAAAAAAAATTTCGATAATTATTGTTTTTTTTTGCCGATAACTGAAACTTATTTATTGGTTTGGAGTATCAATAAAAAAATCGACTAAATAAATTTAATATTCAAAATTAAAAATCATGGAAAAAATTCAAATTAATCAATCCCGTATGTATGGGGCCGTTGTGTTAGTGTTTGACAATCATCCCGAAGTGGTTGAAAAATTTCCGGAACTGAAAGCTGCACTGGAAAAGTTTAAAAGCGGACTTACAGTAATTGACCAAAATCGCCAGGTGCAGGAATACAGGGCTGAAGGTCTGACAACCAGCAAGGTCAAATTACGTGAGGACCTTATCCACCAGATTCTACGCTTCTCAAAAGTATTAATGGCACACGCTACTGGTGTTGGAGATTTAAAACTAAAAACGGCGGCCGATTATTCGGAATCAGACCTGAAAAGAAAGTCGGACAGCGTATTGTTTGACATTGGTGATTTATTTTTGAACGAGGCGATCCCAGTCAAAGCCGATTTGACAAAGTATGAAGTGGGCGATGCTGAATTGGAAAATATGAAAAGATTACTCGGAATATTTAAATTGGCAATTCCGCTGAAAAGGGGAGCCAATAATATTTCGAAAGTTTCAACCGAAAATATTGCCGATGTGTTCAAAATGATGAATACATTGCTGAAAGAAGAAATCGACAAACTGATGGGGCCATTCGAATTTACACATCCCGATTTTTTTAAGACCTACAAGAATGCCCGTATTGTCGTCGACTATAAAGGGGGCGGAAAATCAATTCCTCCGGAACCTCCGGTGAATAAATGATTGCCGCGCTTCGCTCGCAATGACAGGCGAATGGGAGAGGGGGAGAAAGGAACGAAAGGGCGATGGGGAGACGGGGCGATTGCCGCGCTTCGCTCGCAATGACAGCCGCGCTACGCTCGCAATGACAACAGGGCTTCATGTAACAGTGAAGCCTTTCTTTTTTGGCTTAAGGATTACGCGGATTAAAAAATGATTCCTTGGATGGGTTCTGAACTATTTCGGCTACTTTAGTCTTGTTGTCTGCGAAATGATTCAACTATTTTTTGAATTGCATCCAGCATTAGCTGGAGTATCTGATAATCAAATTACCGATTTGCTTTAGTCACGATCTTGCATCTATTGCTGAATAATGCTTTATTCTCCGCTTCGATTGACAAATTAATAAGGTTAAAATCATGCGGGATTTTGAACGGCTAGTAAGAATTAAATCAAAAGATGGTTTTAACGATTTCGAAGATGAATTTTCAATAATTGAAAATATTCCTTGTGCTTTTTATTGATTCCTTAGCCACCGAGTGTTTTAATGATTTTGCATCGGTTGCCCACTGCGAGCATACGATCCGGAATATCTTTGGCAACCACCGAACCTGCACCTATCACGCACCATTTGCCAATTTTTACGCCCGGGAGTATAACAGAACCAGCACCGATGTGGGTTCCTTCACCTACAAAAACGTTTCCGCATAAAGTGGAGTTGGGTGAAATATGCACGTAATCCTCCAGCTCACAATCGTGATCGACCGTTGCACCTGTGTTGATAATACAATGTTTACCAACTAAAGCACACGACTGAATAATTGCTCCCTGCATCACAACTGAACCGGCACCTACAGACGCATATGTGGAAATAATTGCTGATGAATGAATTGCAGTGCCGTATTCGAGCTTAAAGTTTTCAGCCAATCGTTTTCGGATGTTGTTATTTCCGATGCTGATGATTAACGGCGAAGCAATTTCAAGATGATGTAATACCGGTTTTCCCAGCAGCTCAGAAATATTTTCGTTTTCATCATACAACGCATCTACTTCAATACCCTGGCTTTTCAGGATATCCATAATCACTTTTGCATGACCGCTTGCTCCAAATAAATACATATTGACTTGTTCTGAATTTGGTTTATCGATTTTGAGTTATCGCTACCGGATTGAACTGGTCTTTTAAATGACTGGCTCAATTACTAATCTGAGTTCGATATAAGTATTGGTTTAATATTCTAAAAATAAGGTAATAAGGTTGTTTTCTATTACTAATTTGACTTCTACTAAGGTTGAAAAATAGGATAAGGTTTTAAAACCTTATTCTCAAATCCATACCTTAGTAGCGATTTTTGGGCCATGAGTCATTAAAACCTTATTACCTTATTGAATTTCAAGTATTTTATGCATTGTCTTATATCGAACTCAGGTTACTAAGGATTCATTTTTCGGCGCATACAGCAGTTTTAATTCTATTTGCCTTTGCAGATGCGCCCTTTTTATAAATCAATTCCATCCCCGGGTAAGCGATCCCGAATCGTTCCTCACGGGATCGCTTACCCGGGGTTATTGGCTACGCCAATCTTCGATTAAGATTTAACCCCTTAGCTTCGCTGACAGTTGGTTCAGGGTATATGTACCTGCAATATAAAATATTAATCACCCTTTGCCTGTCATTGTAAGCGAAGCGCTGCAATCCTTTTAAAACATTGATTAACTGGCGGAGTTTATCCGGAGAAATGGTAATCACGAATCGACCAAATGGTACTCATCGTTGGTGATCGGGGAGGCTTTCACCATTGTATTAATTACCGGGAAAATTGTAGTTAAGCAACCAAACCGGCATCAATTCGCAACACATAGCCAAGCTTGCTCATGATTTCATTACAATCTTCCCATGAAAGTCCGAATGATTTCACATCTGCCAAACCAAGCCTTGCTAAAATATCACTGACAATTGTAGTGTCTTCATCTTGAATAGCGTCTTCCATAAGAGCGGTTTCTGCCCATTCTACCAGATCGTCAAGACTGTTTTTATGTTGCAAATAGTTCAACAATTTAATTGCAATGAGTTGTTTTGTAACTATCATGGTTTCTCTATTTTTTTATGTCCTTTATCTACAGGGTATTTTTCGTGAATCTCAACAAGCAACCCTGTATCATCATATATTTCCTGCCAAAAGGATAAAGTTATCTCTTCCTGGTCAACAATTTTTAAGTATTTTGCTTTCCATCCCATTCGGCCTACTATCTCAAACCAATACATTCTTGATCCGTCAGACAGTTCTTCAAAGTTAGGAAATTTACTTTCGTTCTCTTGTCTTTTATTATTATTCAATGAATTACATTTTAAAAAACAAATTATTAACCGATGAATGCCAATTCAACAAATATAGTAAAAATCTTAATTTCATTGCGAACGAAGCACGGCAATCCTCTGTTTCCCGTCGCCCATTCTCCCCGTCTCCCTTTCACCCTATCTCTCCATCATTCTTTCTCCCCGTCGCCCTTTCACCCTTTCTCGCCCCATCTCCCAGTCGCCCCATCACCCCGTCGCTCTTTCGCCCCATCACCCCGTCGCCTCTTCTCCATTTTCTCCCCATCTCCTAAAAGTTTCCCCTGAATACTTCCATAGTTTCACTGGTTTCAGAACTGATCCCTTCGCGGATAAATACCTTTTTGAAGGTCAGCAACAGGATTTTAAGATCCAATGCGCATGAAAGATGGTCAACATACCACACATCATATTCAAATTTCTGTTGCCAGCCAATTGTATTGCGGCCATTCACCTGTGCCCAGCCAGAAATACCCGGACGAACCGCATGACGGCGTGCCTGTTGTTTTGAATAAAGCGGAAGATATTCGACCAAAAGCGGGCGGGGACCAATCAGGCTCATTTCCCCTTTTAATACATTGATCAGCTGTGGAAGTTCATCGAGCGATGTCGACCGGATAAACTGCCCGATTTTCGTGATCCGCTTGTGATCGGGCAATATATTTCCTTCACGGTCCTTTTTATCAGACATCGTTTTAAATTTGATCACGTTGAAGATCTTTTCGTTTTTTCCGGGACGTGGTTGTGTAAAAAATACGCCTGCCCCTTTGTTTGCAAAATAGAGACCAACGATTAGCACAATCAACAACGGGCTTAGAAGTATCAAAGCGACCAGGGAAGCTGACAAATCAAAGGTTCGCTTAAAAAACGGATAATTAAAACGCATATGGGGAATGAAGAAATAAAAATTACGAATTATGAATTACAAAGGATTTAAAAATGAAAATTCATCAACCCTACCAACTAACCGCTTCGAGGGTTTGCAACCGCCCGAAGGGTGGGTTGTTCGTTGCGTGATGCAATTATCGACCGGGCATGAGGTCTTAGGCATCAGCGCAATTATTATTTCTGATTTATAAGTTTCTGTAAAATTCCACCCATGCATTTGTAATGGCTTCGGCTGAAAAATTATCAAGGACGCGTTGACGACCATTTTGGCCTAATGTTCGCCTAAGTTCGGAATTAACCGATAACCGTAGCATCTGCTGATACAATGATTCGACATCCTTAACCTTACAGCGCAGACCTGTAACATCATCTATCATCGCGTCCATTATGCCATAGGTATCGCTGCAAATTACAGGAAGGCCAAGGCATGAAGCTTCAATCACACTCTGTCCAAAGCCTTCCCGATAAGAAGGGAGACAGAACACATCACCTGCCTGAAGTAGTCTTTCGGGCGTCAACGTGTAACCGAAAAAAGCCATATTCCCTCCTGGTATAAGATGCGGGTAATCGTAAATATTATTCAAACAGTTTTCTTCATCGGGGCCAATTAATAATAAATAAACGTTTTTATTGTCTTTATAGATTTTATCAAAGGCTTCGAATAATTCCCGAATTCCTTTATCCCTGTTCAGTCTTCCTAAAAAAACAAAAACGATCTGATCTTCACGCAGTCCTAACGATAAGCGAACCTGTTTTCGCACATCGGCAGAAGGGGTAAATCGTTGTAAACTTACGCCTGTGATAGATCCGGCGCCAAGGATAATTGAATTCGTATATTTTAATATCCGATGTTTAACTAAAAACTTACGTTGAGTTTCGCCGTCTACTAAATTATGTGTATTGCATTTTACAATGATTTGGTCTAAAAAAATCAAAATTCTTTTGAAGAGTCCTGTGCGGGTATACCAAACCTGGCCTGAAAACATATGAATACGGTTGGGTACATTGGCTATCCTGGCAGCTAAAGCAGTAATCAATCCTGCTTTAGGGGTTAACGAATGTACTGCAAAAAAATTCATACGATTAAAATACCTGGTCAGAACAAATACCGACCTGATATCATCGATGATACTAAGTTTTCTTTTAATTCGAACAGATTTAAATCCTGCAATCTTAAAATCATCGAAAATCTCAACCTGTGCATCAGGTATGTTTGCAACAAGGTATATATCAAATTCTTCAGATAGCCGATCAATATGGTCTTTCAGCAATACTCTTGCTGAAAAAATCTCTGAAACGACAAAACAAATGCGTTTTTTCATATTATAATGATTTGTATTCTTTTAATAAAGCTTCCCAAACCATTTTCTGTTCGTAGCGGGATTCAATTAACGGACGCGCATTCGCGGCCATTTTGGCTACCTTATCTTTGCTATCAATGAAATATTTCATTCCCTGATACAATGCCTCTTCATCTTTGGGTGGAATGATGATGCCATTCACCCCATCCACAATAATTTCGTTGCAACCGTTAATATCTGTAACAATGGATGGTAACCCCATCGCTCCTGCCTGCATCACAACATTTGGGAATCCTTCGCGGTAAGAGGGGAATGCCAATGCATCTGAAGCGGCAAGAAAAGGACGGATATCTTTTTTAAAACCAGTAAATGTTATGGCGGGATGAGTATTGATTAATTTGAGCACTTCTTCCTCCAATGGATCCAGATGCTGTTCTAAAGGGCCAACGAGCAACAACCTTACTTGCTTTTGTTCATCGTAGAGTCGGGCAAAAGCATTTACGAGTTCGTTTGTTCCCTTATCTTTTACCATTCGACCTACAAAACAGAATGTAAAGAGATCTTTACGCAATTTATTTGCCAGGATCATAATTTCGTCAGACCGACTAAAATAGTCAAGATCAATACCATTTATGTTTCCATTTAATACCTTGTGCAAAGGCTTATTTGTAATATTCTCTCGTATTAATGTCATTTTAACCCCTTCACCCTCTGGTATTACCTTCGTAGCACATCCACACGTGATCTTTTCCATCATAATTAGTACCTGACGGTAACGACCTCTTGTAGTTTCAAATCGCAAGCCAGTAACGGTGTATATGCGGTGAGGTACGCGGCAAAACCATGCAGCAAACATAGCAAGCAAACTCCCTTTGGGTGTATTGGCATGGACAATGAAAGGTTTCTCTTTTAATATCACCTTAATCAAAACAAGTAGTGATTTCAAATCTGCCCAAAGGTTAATATCACGCTGCATTTTTACCTCAATCGTACGGATACCTTCCCTTTGTGCAACTTCCATAAGTTTTCTTTGTCCAGAAGCCAAACCTATAACATTATAGAATTTGTTGAGATACTGAAGTTGACCTTTAAGAAGAGCTTCAAGGCTGAGTGAAACAGTGGTTATACGTAGTAGTTTTTGTTTTTTCAAATATTCATCTATTTTTAAATTTCAACATCTTTTTGATTTTATCATCCTATTAGCCAGCGTAATCAAAATCATTAGATATTTTTTTTGCATTTTGATCTTTTTTAAATGCACTAACAGTAATAATAATTGGAACAATAAAACAAATTCGTTTCTTCATTTTAAAAGGATCATTTTCATTTATTTAGATTCTTATTATAGTTTACCTGGCTAAAAGGGATGGGTTGGGCCAATGATTCATCGTAATATAAGTCGCCAAAAAGATTTTGGATTTGCCTCAATGGAATTAATTTGTAAAATAGCTTTAACAGGAAACCCAAAAAAACACTTTGATAATGAAATTTGTTATATCCTTTTGCCAGTGTGGCTATCCGGTACGTAGTGCTTAATAATTGGGGGTCCTGAGGGCAGATTACCCCTTCGGTATTCGTTTCAATTATTTCTTTCAATTTTGCACATAAATTTTCAATACTAATCATGCTGAATTTATTCTTCCGCATCAATGGAAATAGAGGGAGATATTTTGCGCAAAGTTTCATATAACGAAAATAATTGCCGGGACATTTATCGCCGTAAACAAGAGGAGGTCTTACAATCGATAATGAAAAATCATTGATTTTTCTCAAATTAACCAGATCTATTTCCGCCTGGTATTTGCTTTTTGCATATAAAAGAGTTGGTTCGTAGTTCGAATCTTTCGAAATATTGCCCGGATGATCCAGCGAAGGATCAATTCCCCAAACGCCCATTGTGCTGATAAACACAAACTGTTTTACCCCATGGTCAATGGCTCTTTGAGCTACTTCAATTGGTAAGATACTGTTTACCTGCTTATACAAAAGTTCATTGCTTTCATTTGGCCGATGTACAATCGCCGCCAGATGGATAATGGCATCATATCCAAAGAAGTTAAAATCTTTCCATGAATCTGTTGTTAAATCCAACTGATCAACTATAAAATCTCTCTCCGTAAATTTGATGAAATTCTTTCCAATATAGCTATTGCTACCACAGAGTAATATCTTTTTCATAAAATGAAATATTAATAGGTCCAAAAATCCGCTGATCTCAGCACCCAATAAGTCGGGCTAAAGACATTGACTAAGTTGCAGAAAATTATTTAAACGTTTGATTTTTGATACTCAACAGATCATTTCTGAAGCCAGAAAGTATAATTGATTTCTCATGAAATTTTTTGCCGCATAGGTAAGCTTTTTGTCCATATTCCGTAATTAATTCAGGATTATTAGCGACATGGTTAAGAACATTTTCTATTTCATTAAAGCTACTTACTATTATTGCAGCTTTATGATGCCGAAGGTATTCGATAGATGCTGCTTCCGACCAGCCCAAGGCCAGAATACATTTACCAGCCCGAAAGTAGTCAACAAGTTTGGTTGAAAACGACAGCGAAGTTAAAAGTTTTTCACTTAACCTGAACGATTCTACATGCAATAGAATATCCGCTTGATTTTGAATATCCAATATCTCGTTATAAGGCCGAAAGCCATTAAACGACACACCATTCATCGAGTTTAGTTTTTCTGAATTTTTTTGAGATACCGGATTTGATGTGTAAATGTCGAAAGTAAATTGTATGTCACTTGTATTTATTTTGTTGATTGATTCTGCCAGTAAGGTAATCATATTTAAACGGCCATAATAAATGTTACCGGCGTATATAATCTTTACTGGTTTGTTTACTTTCACATTATTGTGTTCTTTACTAAAATCGGCACATTTATTTAAGATTTTAAAATCGCGGTTTAAAATTTTTTGATATTCCTCTTTTTGTTTATCAATGATACAATAGTTAATTGCCGCATGTTTAGTTGCATAGGCAACCTTATTTCTCAGGAAAAATCGATTGATCCAATATAAGGGACTTAATGAAAATTGATGGTAAGTGACCTGATCATCAAAATGGAAAAGTACATAATGAACATTTGCAACGGATTGTACATACCTTAAAACATCATAAGTATAGAAAGTGTCAAGAGCGTCGGTGTATATCACATCAGGCTTAAAATCTAAAATGAAAGTACGCAATTCAGGGCTCTTCCACTTCCCAAACTTCCAGATTAATTCCCTGATCCAAAGAAATATTTGCAAACGATTATTTCTGAAAAAATCGTAACGCCTTTTTTCTTTCTGTGCAAGTTCCGAAGCATTTTCCCATTGAACAGCACTATTAATATCAAATTTTTCACCGCCATAAGAAGCTTTTCCAAACAGGGTTTTAACCAGGGAACTCTCTGCAATTTTAAAATAGTTAATGCATAAGTTATTATCAGGCAGCTCATCTCTGCAATAAACCTGGGCTAATTCATCCTCCGAAAAATTCTGAAAAAAATTAGACAGCGTATTCGTATTTGTGTTATTCCATGCATTACGTGAGATAAGTAAAACTTTAATTTTCATTCGTATAAAATACTATTAAGTAGCTGTTTGATCTTTTGGATCGAAGAGCATAATTCCACAACAACTAAGTACCCTCTCATTGAACTCGCATGAAGTTTATTATCATTTTGATTTATAATTTTAGAATCATGCATATTTTGTTTTTAAAAATTTAAAGAAAATAAATGGTTTTGATTTTTGGATAATCTAAACCTAATTTTCATTAAATGATTATTGCCTGAATTTTTTGGCAGTATTTGTTTGGAAAATTAAATTGCTGAAAATTAAATAGTACATTTTACATGGAATAAACAATAATGACCAGTCCATTAAAGTTCTTTTTATAGATATTTTTGGTTTCACATCGATCCAAAGAAAGGGGTAAGGATATAAATTTTCTTTTTTGAGCATGTCCAATAGTTTTATTCTTTCTTCCGTAGTGTATATAAAAGCGGCATCCACCAAAATTGATTTTATGGTAAGGCCTATTCTATGTTTTATATTTTGTCTGATTGGGGATTTCTTATCGTCATTAAATTTTTTGAATTCTGTTTGGTATATTTTTGCCATAAGCAAGTATGAATTCAAATGTTGATTCGTTGTTTTAAAGCTTTTTTTACGTGTGACAGAGTTTGGATTTTGTCTCCAATAATACGTTGCAGAATCAAGGTAGATACTATTTTTCTTGAAAATAGAAATGTAAAATAAAAAAATAGTATCATCATTCGGCGATAATTCTTCATGCCAAATAATATTATTATTTAAGAGCAAGCTTCTTAATATTATCCGATTACCACTGCAACTAATATTTTGAGGTATTTGACCGCTTTTGAACAAAAAGTCTTTTATAACAGGTGAATAATGTGATTCGTCAGGCACATTTTCCATCCCGATAGTTAAGAAATCAATTTGTCTTTCTTCTAACGTCGTCACAAGAAATTTCATACATTTACAGTCGATATAATCGTCAGAATCGACAAACCAGACATATTTACCTTGAGCAATAAATAATCCGGCGTTCCGTGCTGCTGCATGACCACCATTTTCCTGATCAATAATCTTAATGCTTGATGAAATGCCAGCATATTTGTGAAGAATCTCAAGACTATTGTCTTTAGAACCGTCATTAACACATATTATTTCATATTCACTTGGATCAATGTCTTGATCTAACAACGATTGTAAACAATCATCTAAATAGTTTGCTGAATTATATACAGGAATTACGATGCTTAGCCAAATCATATCTATTGTTGTTATTATTTCTAATTTATAATATTAAAGTATGTCATTTTTATAAAGGTGAAAAAACAATCTAGACTTTTTACCACTTGTAAATTATTTATACATCCAAAATTGCACTTCTATATTTTGCCAAATGGAAGAACTTTGTGTATCAAATCCCGAATCAACTCTTTTTCGGCTTTATTTAATCCCATACGCCACATCAATAATAAATATACAACACCCAAAAGGAATGCTTTAGGTGCAAATGTTAGCAGGTTGTGAGCAGGAATATAAATTTGAATAAGAAATCCGGCCATAAGTGAAAGACCTAATGGCAGCAACATCTTTAAATAACACTCTCTGAAGAATCGTGGAATATCTAATTTTGCTACTTTCCAATAAACAATGTTCATACCAATTACATGACATATAATCACTGCCGTAAATATACCGATGGCTGAACCAATAGCACCGTACACTGGCGCTAATATTACTGAAATAATTACACTCACAATAGATGCGCCTACAAATAAAAAAGCGCGGTATTTCAGCTCATTTACTACATAAAGAAGAGTTGATCCAATTTCCTGGGTCAAGGTTATAATTCCAGGTAAGACAAGAAATAATGCAACATAATACGAGTCCTTAAAATCAGGTCCCATCCAAAATGTAATAAATTGTTTTCCAAGGGTTATAATACCAATTAATAAAATTCCAACCATAAACAGTTGAATTCTGCCTATTCGTATCATCAGATTGCTAATTTCTACCATATTGTCTTTTTTTGAAGAAAGTTCTGATACTCGCGGCAAAAACAGTCCGCTCAGGGCACTTGAGAATGTATAGGTGTACCCCTCGATAACCATTCCGATTGAAAATATCGCGATGCTCACTGTACCCGAATAAATCGCCAGAATTGTTGGGGTGATATTCATCAATAATCTTTGCGCAATGCCAATCACAGTAATCCAAACTGAAAAACTGAACAACTCACTGAAAAGTTTTTTACTTTTATAGAAAAAATCAATTTTAATGGGTGTTGTTTTTGACAAATAGACGAGCTTAACAACAATTAAAACTATACCAACTCCGGCATTTATAGCCACAAGCGCATATAATTTATAGCCCATTAACAGGACAATAACCATCAATATAATTAGCCCTATTTTATTGAATAGATCGCATAGTTTCAATAATATAAAACGCTCATAAGCTATTAATATTCCATTAAGGGGTGAAAATGGAAAAGAGACGATGCTGAAAAAACCTGCAATACAATAAACCACTTTAAAACTGTGGATCTCTGTTGTTGACAATTCTTTAAAAATATTTTCAATCAAGAAAAATACAACTACAAGCGAAAAAACGATTGCCAAATTAATCCAAAGGTATAATCGTGAAGTTAGCCCCAATAATTCATTTACTTTTCCTTCGTTTCCTTCAACCCTATATTTGGCAATAAAACGGGCGATGGCCTGACCCAAACCAAAATCCATTACAAAATAGGTTAGAAATGATGTTACGAGTACAAAAATTCCGTAATCAGATTTCCCTATTTGTTTCACCATCCATGGAGTATAAATCAACCCAGCTATAATACTTAATAATATTGTACCGTAAGAAATGATAGCCCCCAGTTTTATTTGTTTGGAGCTATTCATCTATTTTTAGTAAGGTTTTTGCAATAAAACAAAATTCCACGCTGTATAACAAAAATAACAATGGATAAAATATATTTTTCATGACTAATGATACAATTATTTGTACTTTTTACATTTGAGACTGTAGCACAGCCCCAGTTACTTAAAAAGTTTCTTATTCCAAATTAAAAGTTTTCAAAAATGTCTTTTCTAATTTTAATAATTCACGACTTCTCTCAATAATTTTTCTTGCCGGATTGCCTTTATAAATATAATATTCATCACAATCCTTATTTACTAAGCTTAACGCACCAATTACGGCCCCTTTATTTAATGTAACACCAGGAAGAATTATTGATCCGCTACCAACCAGTGCATGCCTGCCTATCGTCACTTCGGCATGGGTTACGTTTGTATATTTACCTGGAACTGTCGGGTTTGTCATGAACTCACCTGTATAATCATCGTTACTTGAATACACTGAGACTCTTGATGAAATTCCTGAAAAATCGTCAAGTGTTATCTTCCCTTCACCCATCAAAGACGAGAATACGGCAATATGTACAAAATTTCCAATATAAATTCCTCCTTTTCCAGTCGATAATACACAAAAGTCATCAATACGAACATTGTTGCCAATTGAAATTCGGGAAACTCCATAGAAACTTGCTTTTCTACTTATTAAAACGTTATTGCCTACTGATTTAAAACCAATTTCAGACAACTCTTCGATACTATAAAATGATGTCATTTTTTAGTTTAGTAAAATTATAATGATTTTAGAATCACCCCACCCCATGAATAGCCGACGCCAAAACCTGCAAGTAGTATATTCCCTTTTATTTTCCCTTCTTTCTGTGCTTCGTATAAGGCAATTGGAATAGTTGATGATACAGTATTTCCAACATTCTCAAGAAAATAATAAAACCTTTCCGGCTCAATTCCTATAAGCTTGCGCAAATAGTTCATCATATATTTATTGGCCTGATGGAACACAAACAATTGGATGTCATCTTTCAATAGGTGATTTTTTTTCAATACTTCGTCTACCAACACAGGAACTGCCTCAGAGGTGAAGTTAAATATTTCTCCTCCATTCATAAACAAATAGTCTGAGGACGAAGGGTTTCCACTTTCATCAAACTCCAGGTCTTTCATTGCTTGTGGTTGACGCATTCCACCTTTTTTAATCATTAGGTTTTCCGCTCCACGTCCATCTGTTCCCATACAAAAATCTTCGATCGAAGCAAAACCTTCAGTTGAAACCAGGGTTGCTGCGGATGCATCGCCAAAAATCGTACGATTACCTTTGTCCTTGGGATGAATATGTTTTGAATAGGTTTCAGCCGTCAACAACAAAACATTTTTTGCTATGTTGGCATAAATCAATCCTTTTGCCAACGACAAGCCATAAACAAATCCAGAGCATCCTAAATTAAAATCTAAAGCGCCAATATTTGTTCGTAATCCCAGGCGCTCCTGAATTAAACACGCTGAAGTGGGTAAAAAATAATCGGGACTTTGTGTACAAAATAGAACAAAATCAATTAATGAACGATCAATAGAATTCTCAGAAAAAAGTTTTTCAGCTGCCCGAGTAGCCATATCGGAGGCTGTTTCATTTTCAGACACTACATGCCTTTGATTAACTCCTACTTTTCCGGCTACTTTTTCAACGGTCCATTCAGGAAACTCTTTGACTAAATCCTCATTAGTCACTATCTTACCGGGAAGAAAATATGAAATTGACTTAATATATGCCTTCATTGGTCTATTATTGTAATGTATAACCTCCATCAATTAATAAGCTACTGCCGGTTATCCATTGTGTTGCATCTGACAGCAAGTATACTGCTGCATAAGCAACCTCCTCCGGCTTCCCATAACGTTTTAACGGGTATTTCAATCGATCTTGCTCAAATTCTTCTTCCCCAATGTTTCCAGTCTTGAACAAGTCAGTTTGAATCATACCTGGATTGATGCAATTGGTACGAATACCGCGTGGTGCCAATTCCAGTGCAACACCTTTCATAAAACCAGTCAACGCACTTTTTGAAGCTGCGTAAAGTGAACTACCAATGGACGAACAATTATTCCCATTGATAGATGAAATGTAGACTAAAGAGGCCGATTTGTTTAGTTTTTTGTTTTGCAATAACAAACGAGTCAAGTGGATAGGTGCTAAGGCATTAATTTGCAGGACTTCAGTAACATCTTCCGCTTCGGCTAATTGAAGAACCAAAGGTTTTGCAATACCTGCATTACTCACCATACCATCCAGTTTAGGTAAAGACTCAACTAAAGTTTGCATGTCATTTTGATTCGTTAAGTCAGCGCAGAACTTTTGATGATTTTTACCTTCCAATAAATCCAATGTTTCTGACAAACGAACGGAGTTTCGACCAGTAATAATAAGGTTTGCACCCATTTGTGAACATACGACTGCAATCGATCTTCCTATACCAGCGGAAGCCCCGGTTATTAATATTGTTTTATCAATCAACGAAAATGGATTCATATTAGCTTTTCTTAGACTGAACCAAATTAAATAATTCCTGGATTGTATTCGTCATTTTCATCTCGTCGGATTTCAAAAACACTGAATACTTCTTTCCAATCATATTCAGTATTGCCAATGCATTAAGCGAGGACCATTCTTCTACATCTCTAAACCGTGTTTTAAGTGTAAATTCAGATGCATCTGTGTCATCAAACTGATCGGCGAAGTTTTTTATAAATTCTTGAGTATCCATTATTAAAGTTTTTTATTTTCTCGTTATTTATTTAAAAGTATGGCGCATATACTTTCAACATCACTATGTTCCAAATTAGGGTAAATTGGCAAACAAATCACCTGTTCTGCCACTTTTTCCGCTACAGGCAGGTTTTCTTTTCGGGAGGAAGGTAGTCCTCGATAGGTAGGAAACTGACTGATTAGCGGGTAAAAATAACGGCGGCCAAAAATATTGTGTGATTTTAATTCTTCATAAAGTTCATTCCGCGTTTTCCCATACACTAAGGCGTCAACAAAAATTGGAAAATATGAGTAAGAATGATCAATTCCTTTAATATCATCAAGAAAGCTGATTCCATTAATTCCTTTCAATTGTTCGCGGTAGATTGTTGCAGTTTGCTTCCTTTTTTCAAGACAACCATCCACATATTTTAACTGAAGCAAACCATATGCAGATTGAACTTCATTCATTTTGGCATTAATGCCAGGCGCAATAACAGTAGTCTCATCCGCAAAGCCGAAGTTCTTTAAAAAATCGATTCGCTTTTTTGTCTTTTCATCAGGGCTTATAATCGCACCACCTTCAATAGTATTGAAAACCTTCGTTGCATGGAAACTTAAGATGGACAGATCGCCATAGTTTAAAATGGAATTTCCATTAATTCTTACTCCAAATGCGTGTGCAGCATCATAGATCAGTTTTAGTCCGTACGTGTCAGCGATCTGCTGAAAACGTTCAACGTTGCAAGGGTTCCCATAAACATGTACCGGCATGATGGCGGTGGTTTGTGGTGTAATCGCAGCTTCAACTTTTTCGGGATCGAGATTTAAAAAATCAGGTTCTATATCGGCAAAAACAGGTTTGATATTGTTCCACCAAAGAGAATGGGTTGTTGCAACAAAACTATATGGTGTTGTAATCACTTCGCCTGTAATGCGAAGCACTTGCAGCGCTGTCATCAAAGCCAATGTTCCATTAGTAAATACAGAGATATATTTTACCCCGAGATATTCAGCTAAAGCTTTCTCAAACTGTTGGTGAAATGGACCATTATTGGTTAATATTTTATTATTCCAAATTTGTTTCAACAATTCGGTAAATTCTTCCAATGGAGGTAAGTCTGGCTGAGTTACATACAATGGGTTAATAATTTTTTTCATGACAACTCTAATTTTTCTATGAATAAATAATTCGTCTAATGATACTTTCAATACGCCGAAAAAACCGTATAGTAGAATTTCTCCCCATTATTTTTTTTACAGCAAGCTCATATTCACGATCTCTGGCAAAATATTTTGGATGCTCCAGGGGGAACGAAAGATCATAAGTTTTCATATTAAAAAGCCGCCTGATGATTTTAGGTAATTTTTGAGGTTTATTTGCACAATGAGCTGCATTATCCGAAATACCTAAACATGATATCATATTCTTTTTTGGAATAATTAAAACACTATTATTTAGGTACATAGAGACTCCACCTAATAATTCGAAGTTGATGCAGCCTTTGCCTTTTTCCTTATCTTTTAAATTTTCTAATTGAGCATATTTTAAAGTTTTTTTAAATAGTTCATTTCCAATATTTTCCATTAATATTTTCAATGCATATTCATCCGTTAAAAAATTAAGTTGTTGATCTAATTGTTCAAATGTCCGTTTCCACATTGCAAAGCCCCAAATGGAACCTTGCTGGGAGAAAAAATAATCGCTATTTGGATTATTATAAACACCCAAATGATTCATACCACAAATCATATGCACTCGAAAATCAGTTTTATATTTTTCCAGTAATTCGCTGCAATAAGGGAAAAAGCTGAGGGAAGGTAAAATGTCGTCTTCAAGAAAAATTAGCCGATCTACTTTAGAAAATGCAAATTTTAATCCGTCAAATGCGTTTTTAAGGAGGCCGATATTTGACTTCGCATATAAACGATACACTTTACAGTCCCAGTTAATATTTTCAACGATCTCGCGGCAGCGATCAATCATCACTTTATCTCCTGGTATATTTTCTCTTGGGCCATCGGATGCTAAAAAGAGAATTGCGGGTCTGGCCTGTCTTACAGCCTCAAACACCCTTCTAAAAGTTTCATGGCGTACAAAAAATGTCATGAAAATGGGTGTTTCAGTTAATGCGGGTTTCATAAATAATATATGTTAATTGCCAATATCTTTTAATTTGAAAAGTAATTGACTAAGTTTTAGAATAGTACCTATCTATATGTGCTATGAATGCTTTTATGCGACTTTAATTGGGATACCAAAACCAACAATTATTCATTTTCTAATAATTTTTGAATCAGGGTGATAAATTTAATATCTAGTTTTCTTAAAATTTCTCTGCTATTATATTTTGAGTTTATATCTAAGTCTAATATTGTTTTTACAATTGCTTCGGGTTGATCGTTTTCTGAAAATGAAATCAATGGTGCAATTGAAGATTTATCAATGCTTTTGATTCGTGTGCTTACTACTCTTAAATTATGTGCGAGATATTTAATGATTTTTGATGGAAATAAAGTCGTCATGTTTTCACCATCCTGCTGCGGATTGATCGCAATCTGGCAGGAATGTAAAAAATCAGAGAACTGATTGTCTGGTATTAATCCGTGAAATAGGCAGGCTTCTCTTGATTGTTCTGCGTTGACTTTCATAATTTCCTGCTCTAATTCCAATATCGAATCTGCATCTCCAAAACCACAAATATGAATTTTATAATTTTCAGGTAATAAATTAGCGCATTTTACCGCATTGTAAGCTCCGCCTTTGGTATGATCTATTGAACCAGCATAAATCACATTGATAGTATCTGTTTTAATGAAATTAGCCTGAAAATCCGGTAGCGAATAATTACCATATATTATTGCCTTCACTCTTTCACCTAGAATTTCGGCCAATACATCAGATACTGCAATAAAATAATCAGCATCTTTAATTAATTTTTGTTCCCATTTTTGAAGCAGCGCTTTATTTTTCCAAACCTGCCCATAAATTTCTTCTACTTCCAAAATTAGTTTAAATCCTTTAATTTTTTTTGCCCAACGAATAGGTAATGATAACCACTGCACATGATAGACTAGAATTTTTTCATCCCGACGTACATTAAATAACAACCAGAAGAACAACCAAATAAGTGTAAATATAATTTTTATATACAGACCCCATTTCGATTTTGTATTATAACTTGGGCAAAATGTAATTCGTTTTTTAGGACTTAACTGTAGTGTTGTTTGTGAAGCATATTTTGCTTTACTATCAGAAATACCAAACCATGACGGTGATATAAGGTGTACATCAAAACCTGCGCGATTTATTGCGGTACATATATAATCCATTTTATTCGTTGCTGCAATAGTCGCCACCCGATTATTCTTAGTTTCTGCTATATCGTAGAACCCGATATATTTAATTTCCTTGTTCATTAAAATATGTTGATAAATTAATTTTTGCTATTTATAATTGTCCCCAAGTTCCATCTGCTGCCAGAAAAATTTATATTCACTGTTCCAATTACCTTTTATTGATAATGCAAGGAGTAGAAAAATTGCAACTCCAAATACTGTTCGTCTCATTTTTAATGATATACTTTGAAAAGATTGAATCACTATAGGCAGCAGTAAAAGAAGAAATATGGAGAAATACTGAACTACACGCATTGAGGAGGGATTGATAAATGTAAGAGGGGTTAAGAATATCGCTAATGCAAAGGCGTTGTAAAATGGTTTTGCATTTCTATTATGCATTAATGAGGGTTTAATTCTCCAAAATGCTACAATTGCGACGATCAACAGTACAAAAGTAAATGTATATGTTCCAGCACCTTCGAAGAAATCGTATTGATCATAGCCTCCTGCTTCCTTTAGAAAGTTATTTACTGCATTTTTAAATACAAATACAAAAGGGAAGAAAAATAATGTGGAACCAAAAATGATTTTTGTATTCTTTAGATTGGCAATAAAGTAAAACGGAATAAATATCAAGCTTGATTTATGAATTGTTGATGCAATTAGGATAAGCAGGAGAAATGGAATCAATTTTCGTTGCTTTATTAATTCGAAGCCAAATAGTGTAGCGGAAGTGGCAATTGTCTGCCTGATACCAGTAATTGAAAAGAAGGCATAAAAAAGGGATAAGTACAAAACAAAAGCAAATATAGCATCAGCCAACTTTTTTGTGTTTTTATAAATAAAGTGACCTAAGGCGGAGAAAAACAGGATTGCAATAACAAATAGGTAGATTTGATAACTTTTTATAAAAACTTGAACAGTTTTTTCGAAAACCAAATAGCCAACATCCTTTCCCAAACCAGGTGAATAATAATCCTTTATTGCCGACCATATTTCTTCCCATGATGTGCTTTTAAGAAGTTCAAAGCTTTCATAATATCCGTATGTATCATTACCCACAGCCACATTACGGAGGCCGGATTGTAAAATCAAAATCAAACAGATCAGGATGATATATCGCTTTCTAAAGTACCTGCTATTTGCATAAACACCAGCGTCCTCATAAAACATCAGTCCTGAAATCAGGATAAAACAAATAATGATCAGATTAACAATCATGAATTTAACATGCTTTTATAACGTTCGATTGTTTTTGCTGTATTTTGGCTAATATCAAAATTATTCTGAACATGGCTGATACAATGATCTTTATAATAGTTTTTGCCATGGGCATTAATACTATTTATCCTATTAAAGATTTCTTCAATATCTCCTTTTTCCACCACATAACCACATCTTTCGCCAATGATTTCAGGGCAGGCGGTCGAATTATAGACGATGGCAGGTGTTCCGCAACTCATCGCTTCTGCAATTACTTTACCAAATGTATCTTCAACTGATAAATGGACATAAACATCAGCCATTGAGTAAATTAATGCAAGTTCTGTTGTATTTTTTAAATACGGAATGTGAATAATATTGTCCGGAAGTGAATCTTTCATTTTAGTACCACCAACTAATACGATTTGCATATCTGAAGTTATCAACTGAGAAAGCTTGATGAAATCTTGCAATTTGTTGTTATTTGATATCCATTCTGCACTTACACCAAGTATAACAAACGTATTTTCGTCAATTCCCAGTTTCTTCCGGATATTTTGTGTTGTTGGTTTAAATATGGTTTGATCAATCCAATTGTAAATTGGTACAATCGGGTATTTAGCGAAGAATGATTGCTTCACTTCCCCCGCTAACCAATTGGAAACCGGTATAATGGTCATATTTTTGACTGAATTAAACCATTTTTTTTTGTCTTCAAACATCACTTTTGAGCGATCAAAGTAGACACTTGGCGGATATTTTTTTACCTGTGGACAATGGTTGCATTGCGTTTGCCATTTATAACATCCGATATCGGTATAGTGGGCGCATTTACCCGTATAAGCCCAGCAATCGTGCAGTGTCCAGACCACAGGTTTATTGGCAAGGGCAAGGTAGTTAAACAAAATCTCTAAATTCAGATAATTACCATGCAGGTTCCGCAAGTGGATAACATCTGGATTAATCGTTTTAATGTATTTAATCAGATTCTTTGTACCGTTTTTTGTAAAGTATCCTTGCTTTCCGGTTATCCTGGAACAAATATTGTGAATATGATTTTCGAGGATACTTCCAATCTTATAGCTATCCTTATAATCTGTAGAAAGCTGTCCGTAAGCAATATAACATTCATGCCCCTGCTTTTTTAGTGCATCTGCCAGTTCTGTACATGTTCTTCCAGTGCTTCCAAAACCACAAACAGTATTTATTTGCAATATCTTCATTGTAATTTGTTTGATCTGTTATAACTCATTTGGGACTAATTGTATGCAAAAGCGTTTGAATTATTAATATACATGGATTGCACGGATTAATACGGATTTCGCGGATTTATAAACGCGAAACGTGGTTCGATTTAATCAATTAGGCGAATTAAAACTAATTACACGGACTTTGTTAAGACTAAGATCAAGATGTTTTTGATTCTACTGCTTGACCTTAAGTTATGATAGTTAAAGCTTTTTGCATAAATGTATCAGGTTAAGGAAGCAATTCCCAGTAGATCTTTATGCAGTCCGGCACGGATCGATTCAATTTGATGATTACGTTTGCCACAATCCCAGGCTTTGTTAGCGTATTTAATCGCGATTTCGGGATTGTCGGCTATTTTCTGCAAAGCTTTCTCGATTTTTGAGGGATCATCAATGCAAATGGCTGCGTCCTCTTTTTTCAAATAGGTTAATCCCGAATGTTCCTTCGAGCTAATGGCCATCACGGCACAGCTACTTGCCAGGCAGTCAACAATTTTGGTGGAGAATGATAATCGTGTCAGTAATTTATACTGCTTTTCAAATGACTCAACATGTAACGCTATATCGCTTGATTGATAGATTTGATTAAGTTCTGTTTGACTAACTGGTTGATGAAGAAATATATTGCAATTGTCATTTAATAATTTTCTTTGTTTGGTTGTTATGTTGGTTTGTGTATAAATATCCAGTCTCATTTTGATTTCATCCTGATTGATCTTTTTTAATAACTCTCCAATATAGGCCAGCGTTTTCCACCTCCCACAATAGATTCCCCCGGCATATACCATACGGATGGGTAAATTCACTGAAGTTTTTACACAATCTCCACTGAAGTCTCCACCCTTACGCAGTATTTTCATATTTGCATTTAAAGCACTTTTGAGTTCAAAAAGCTGCTCATCCGTCATTGTGTAGGTTAATGAATAATAAGGAAAAGTTTTGCGCATACTACTTCTTAGTATTAGCCTGTTTATCCAAAAGATAGGCGATAAACTCTTCTGCCGCAGAGAGTAATTATCATCAGAAATATAAGATATTACCTTTTTCGAAGTCAAATTTGCAACATACCTTGTAATCTGAAGCATATAATGACTTGCATAACAAGGGGCAAAAATGATATCGGGTTCAAAGTCGGTGATGAATTTGCTGAGTTGTTGATTATCCCATTTTGCCAGTTTCCATAAGAGTTCTTTTATCACAAAGAAGAGATTCAAACGATAGCGACTGAAAAAACGATAAAATCCTTTATTTTCCTGACTTGCATAACTTAACGTAGGTTGCAATGCTGATTTGTGAAAATATTCAAATCCTTTTCCTACTTTATGTCCTTTGATAACATTGTTAATCATCATAAAATCAGTCATTTGATAATACTTTTCACATACTGTATTATCTGGGCTTCCGGGACTGCAATAAATTTGAGCAAACTCAGCATCCATTCCTTCAAAAAGATTGCTCAGTACATTTCCACCATTCGTACCATTTTTCCACAACTCAGAGGAAATAATAAGAATCTTTATTTTTTTTTGAATCATTATATGAAAACTTTATTTTTCTTTGCTATTAGTATTCAAAATTTTAAGTAGTATGACAATTAATAAATAGGTTTTAGTTTAATTTATTCTTTCGCTTAAAATATGCTGTCAGTATTATAGAAGTAATTCTTAACCCGAATAACCTAAACATCAATTGAACAATTCTAACCTTCTTATTCAAATTATAATTTAAGAGAAAAGTTAGGCTACTTATCTTTTCTAATAGATTTATTCTATCACTTTTGTTTTTAATAAAATGTATAGAGATTAAAAGCGTAATGTATTGAAAGGCAAAGTAACTCATATATATCCATAACGTTTTATCGTTTTCTATACTCTTAGAGTATTGAATTGCATCTTCAATCGTATTAAGGATATCATTAATATTTTTTACTCCTACAGAAGAAGTTATGGAATTCTTTCTTCCCCTTCTATATACATAAGCATTTTCTTTTAAGATATCAATATTATTAATACATGCCAATAACCTGCCGCTCCATTCAATATCCTCACTTAATAAACCTTTTTTGAAAAATAAATTATTGTCTTTTATCAAATCTTTTCTAATGCATTTATTCCATGCACTTGCACCGTATAAATCATTTTTTATGAGTATTCTAAGTATTTCTAAATTTGATTTATTAGAAATTAGCGTTTTATCTAATTGCCTACTATCTTCTTTGAAAATGTTTTGTTCTTCATAGAAATTAGTCCAACTAAATATTATTACGTCAATCGGATTGTTTTTATCTTTCAATAAATCAACTATTTTTTGTAAAAAATTATTTGTATCCCAGTAATCATCACTATCAATAAAAAGAATATAATCCCCTGTACAGGCTAATATTCCAGCATTTCGAGCATCAGAAAGTCCCCCGTTTTCTTTATGAATTGCTATTACTCTTTGATCTTCTGTTACATACTGATCGCAAATATTTCCACATTCGTCAGGTGAACCGTCATCGACAAGGATAACTTCAATATGTTGATAAGTCTGGCCTATAATACTGTCAATGCATTGGCTCAGGTATTTTTCTACTTTATATATAGGGACAATTACTGAAATTAAGGGCTCCATACTATTTACTATTTGCAAATTGTTTGCATCAATACTATTAAAATTTAAATTCGACACCCAGGTATCCACCAATATGGTTTTCAAAGCGGTCACCATAGTCGCCTGCTGTTCCTACCTTCACAATAAATGGGAATTTGGACCCATTGTAACTGCATTCTGTGAGAAAAAAGAACTCATCTAGTGGATTATTATCAACTAATTTGTAATTTTCAAAATTGCATGACCAGGTCGTTAGTGTTTTCCAGTAAAAATCGCCGCCCAATGTACCGCTAATTCCAAAGTGATGCATCCACATCTTAACCCTTTCAAATCCCTTTGAAATACCATCCGCTCCAATATTCGGAACGAAAAGTGGCGTACCCATCATACGCTGATAATGGGTATACCCGGAAGTATAAATGTTGTGATTAAAATAATCGTCAAGCCCGCGGCCTGTCATTCTGTTTGGATTTTCGGGTGTTGGCGCCAAATGTGGGCCTATTGATCCACTCTGATTGCTGGTGTTCATATATTCATAAACCACATCCGTAATAAAAGTCGAACGATTCTTTGTTGTCAGATGAATACCCCATAATCCGTCGGGCATATTAGCGAACTCCCTTCCGGATCGGTCGTCGTATAGGTGGTTCCAGTAAAAGGTAGCTTTTATAGTTTGCCAGTCTTTATTAAGTTCGAGGTTATAGCTTCCCAATTGGTTCCCGGCAGCATTCATCTGATCGTTCAATGTGGCACCTTCACCACCGGATAATCCAGCGATATACCTGAAATACTGGCTCCATTCGGGTAGTTGACCATATATAGGAGAATCGCCACCCCAGAAGACATAATGCTCAAGACCTATTGAGAGCGAGAGGGAGGGAGAAAGAGCGGCACGTAGATGGAGGTTCTTGTGGTGCAGATGGGCGTTGGAAACAAATTGTTTGTCGTTGAGGATGCCCTCTTCGTATAAAAACCGCCACGAGAACCATTTTTTTGCAAACAGAAACGGGATATAACCGGTCGTGGAGAGAGAGAGACCAGGTACGGGCCGTGCATTGCGCGAGCGGTACATATTGCCGTTTGTGGAGGAAAGGCCACCGTAAATTATAGGATCGCTCTGAGCCCCTGCTTTCAGGATCAGCTTATGAAATCGGAATCCCAGCCAGTATTCATTGGGCTGAAAGTCGGTGGTTCCTGCAATTCCATAAACCATATTGGCGCCATAGGTATAACCCCACTTCTTCAGATTGTCGCGGTCAAGGCTCCTGTTTAAACCGGCCTGGAACAGCAAATAACTGGATTTGTGCAAAGCATACATACCATTCTGGTTCGATGTCATCCAGAAGGGGAGGTCTTCACCTGAACTTACAGCTGTGGTTTGGCTCAGCCGGAAGTCGGGTTCGAAACCAGTTTTTTCCTGTGCCATCAATGGGATGGTAAGGATGGTAAGGATAATTATTAAAAGGGATTTCACGGATAAAATGCGAATTACACGAATTACACGAAACTAAGTTTAGCGAAGCTAATGGTTGCGAAACGAAGTTCGACGGAGTCAATTTATGCGAATCGAAGCTAATTACACGGATTAGGACGAAGAATAAAATTTAAAATTCCTCACACCGTCGGTGTGTGGAAAATGAAATGGGGGTGGTTAACGAGGATTTGTAACAAGCATATACTGATCTTCATTTTTCGTGAAAATTTGTGTTAATTTGTGGACAAATATTTGCCGTGGTCCAATAACTTAACACCATATAACACGAAAGGAAGAGCAGATAAACTATTAATAATGAGAATAACAGGAGATTACTACAATTGATGTATCTGTAGCTTTGTAAATTAGCCGATGCTCACGATCTATTGGCTTCGCCGAACTCCGTTTCTCCTGCTCCAATATCCTTTAAACTGGTGTTTAAGGGCTTCCGGTTTACCAATCCCTTCAAAAGGAGTTCTTGAAATATCCCTTATTAAGTCTCCAATTCTTAAAGCGATCTTTCGATCGATTTCTATCCATTCCTGGTATTCCTTAAAAGCAGATGGTACGAATTCAATATTTCTCATAGAAGGTCATCCGTTTTTAGAGATATAACCTGCTTTTTCCCCTCATATGCCGCAATTCGTTCCTCTAGGACTTGCGTAAAAACAGGATTACTTAAGATATTGTCAGTCTCGTCGGCAGGCTGTATCGTAATTTCGACTGTTTTATGAGGAAAAAGTTTTTTAATTCCTTCTATGAATTCAGGTGTGATTGCATCCGTATTTATTGTGATAGTCGTTTCCATAATTTCAATTTTTCACAAAGTTAAGAAATTGTTTGTCGTTAAGAATCCCCTTTTCGTTTAGAAGCCGCCACGAGAACCATTTATTTAGGTTCACAGGGTTACATTAAAGAAAAATTTGCATTGTTTTACACGGAGTAATACATTGAGTTAACCTGTTATCATTTTTTTATAGAGCTGCAAGTGATGTATATACCATTTTCTGCTTCCTAAATTTTGGACTAATAATTTTTGCTCATCCTCGTAACGAAATGCCTCTTTAATCCTGCGGGGATACCCTTTTATTACCAATTCTGAGATTACCCATGGAAAACGGTTGATCTTATAGAACAGGGGAGAGGCCAGGTTCATATCATGTTTCCAGATATACGCGTCTGTAGTCAGGGATTGCTTACCCGATATTGTAATTCCAAGTAATTTTTCAGCGATTGCAAAATAAGCATTCACTTTTCGTTGAACAGGGAACCCGGCTAAGGCGGTTATTAAGCGGGCTCGTTTTGAAAAGCAGTAAAGATCGTAGATATCACGTAAAGAGACAACACCTAAACGGTATCCGGTATTGCATAACTGGCTATGAACGAAGCTATGTAATATCTTGTGATCGTCGGATGGAACGAAACAACCAGGAAATGAGGCAACAGCTGTTTTTTGAGACAGGATCATTTCCTGATTGATAAATTTTAAATACTCATCCTGTACTGGTATCCTGTGAATCTCAATATCTACCGGTACATTTTCTTTGAAAAGAGTGGGATAGTGCTTCAGTTTCTCCGGGTTTCTCGGTTCTCCCCAATGATTGACATAGCCGATCACTTTAACCAGCTCAACCGCTTTAAGATATTCGGCTTCTGGTATCAGCAAATCGATATCCCCGACGATCCGTTCTCCAATATCTTCATATACACCATCAATCAGGTTACCGGTTCCTTTCAGGTAGATGGGGGAGATGCCGGACTTGTTTAAGGTTGCATTAATTTCCATCATCTGTTCAAGGATCTGTCCGTTGCGTGTTCGGTTCAGCGAATGGATCTCTTTGAGGTGCTGCGCCAGTACTTCGGGCAGGTAACTGAGCAGTTTGTGCTTCTTCAGCTTCAGGTAGACAACCGGAAGGACGAGGTGGTTACTGCAAGTCCAGATAAAGGAATTCCAGTCGTAACCGGGATCACTAAACTGCACAATGATCGTCTCACGAAACGAAGGGTGTTCGTCGAGGGAGAGGCATTGACCGATAAAGTATATGGGAAGGATTGACACGGATTTAAAAAGGAGATTGCACGGATTTTATAAAGAGATTACACGGATTAAATGAGAAGATTACACGGATTAATGCGAAGGTAATTAACACGAAGGAAAAGTTACTCTGTGATACATTGTGTTATACTCTGTGTTACACTGTGTAACTATTTCCTTAATTTGCTTTCATTTTCAATACCCAAAATTGCCTTCCATAATTCCTGTAACCGAAAGATCTTCATCGAGATCGGGCCAGTGCAGTCCAGTGCCCCCGCAAATGATTTCAATATTTTTCCTTTGCTGGTCAGTCGC
>Ga0209585_10000106_pt1 | contig 31252 bp, 28 predicted proteins | sample NGEPerone_FD_185491 | JGI IMG/M metagenome (GOLD analysis project Ga0209585, IMG submission 185491) | Arctic peat soil microbial communities from the Barrow Environmental Observatory site, Barrow, Alaska, USA - NGEE Permafrost154B-one... | ecosystem: Environmental > Terrestrial > Soil >... | reverse complement strand
CACTTGCTGCAGAGGCCCGGCGACGACAGCGCCACGCTGGAGTGCATCGACAGCCAGCCGCCCGGATGCGGCATCTGCAGGCCGTGACAGCGGATGCAGAAGGAGCTCGAGTGGCACTTGCTACAGAGGCCCGGCGACGACAGCGCCACGCTGGAGTGCATCGACAGCCAGCCGCCCGGATGCGGCATCTGCAGGCCGTGACAGCGGATGCAGCTGTCCTTGCCGTGGCACTTCACGCACTTCTTCTGGTGGTCGAGCGCGTAGCTGCCGTGGTTGTTCAGCCAGGCGCCCGGATGCGGCATCTGCAGGCCGTGGCAGTCGATGCAGAACCGCGGGTGGTCCTTGAGATGGCAGCTCACGCAGATGGTCTTGCTGCGGCTCAAGACGACGGTGCCGTGAGTCTTGTTCCAGCGCTGCGGGTGCGGCATCTGCAGGCCGTTGTGGCACTTGGTGCAGAAGGGGCGCCCGGTGTGGCACGCGGCGCACTGGCCAGGCGAGATGTGCAGCTTCATCGCGATCTTGGGGGCGGTCGCCGGGATGCCGCTGATGTGGCACAGGTCGCAGTCGTCGGAGAGCTTCTTGCCGTCGTGGCAGCGGGCGCAGATCGCCATCTTGTTCTGCGAGACGCGCGCCACCTCGAGCTGCGTGCCGGGGTGCGAGATGTTGGCGTGGCAGGTGAGGCACTGGTAGCCGGCCTCGCGCAGCCCCTTGTGGTTGACGCGGATGCCGCCGACCACGAGGTCCTTCTCGATCTGGCTGTTGGGGTGACACTGGGCGCAGGTGTCGGCGCCCACGTAGGTGGTGATGGGGCGTTCGTAGGTGTTCGAGACGTAGAGGATCAGGTTGGTCGTCCCCTGCAGGTTGCGGATGAAGTAGTTGAAGACGCCGTGCTTGGTGTGGCACTGCTGGCAACCCACGCCGGCCTTGTAGTGGGCGGTGCGCTTGTACGTGTCGACCTCGGGCTTGATGATGTGGCAGATCTCGCAGGTGTCGATGCGGTTCACCGCCGAGAAGCCGATGACCGCGGCCACAAAGAGCACGACGAGCGCCGCCAGTACCCCCAGGATCCAGCCGCCGGGGACACCGACCTCGAGGAGCACGCGGCTCTTGGTGGGCTTGCGCTCGGCCACGGCTCAGTCACCGGTCCCGGCGGCCGACGGTGGGGGAGATACCGGCGGCGTGTACTTGACGCCGCCGAGCAGCCGATGCGCCTGCGGGTCGCCACTGCTGTGCTGCTCGTGGCAGGCCTGGCAGTTGGCGACGAGGTGGCAATTGAAGCAGGTCTGGGCGCCCTTGCGCGCCGTCGCCTTGGGGTGCTTGGCGACGAAGTCCTTCGGGTGGGGCATGGTCACCTGGTGGCACGTCTGGCAGTAGTCCTTGGTCTCGTGGCACTGCGTGCATACCTTCGGGCCGTCCTGCTCGACCCGCTTGCCGTGCTGCTCGATCCACACGGCGTCGTGCGGCATCTCGACGCCGCCGTGGCACTTGGAGCAGGCGTCCTTCTTCACGTGACAGGCGCTGCAGGTCGACAGCAGGCCGATCGAACCGTGGTTCTTGATCCACTGCGAGCTGTCGTGCGAGACGGGCTGGTCGGCGTAGTCGGGCTTCGTGTGGCAGAGGTCGCACTGCGCCGTTGCCACCTGGCCGTCGGCGGTCTTGTACCGGTTGTTGTGGCAGAGCAGGCACTGGTCCATGCTCGGGTACGTGCGTGAACCTTCGGGCACCGCCGTGCCGTGAGCCTGCGTGGAGTGGCAGCGCATGCACAGGAAGCCCGCTTCGATGAGGTGCTTGTGCTGCACGCGGATGCCGTTCTTCGAGACCGGGTGGTAGAGCAGGTCGTTGTTGTGGCAGCGACGGCACGACTGGTTGAGCACCGCGCCGAGGATCGGCTTCTCGTAGTTGCCCATGATCTGGTGCACCGGCTGCTGAAGGGCCTCGAGCTTGGCGGTGAGGAAGAAGAACGGCCCCGGCTTGCTGTGGCACTGCTCGCAGTTGACGTCGTGGTGCGCCGACTTCTCGTACTCGTCGACGTAGGGCACGTGGCTCTTGCAGGTCGCGCAGAACTGCGGCGTCGAGGTAGCGGTGAGCGCCACGCCGATGCCGACCACCACCACCGTGAGGACGATGGCGGCGACGGTGACACCACGTGTCGTCAAGCGGAACTGCACCTGGGGCCCTTACCTCGCGTTCGGCCTGAGGCTGTGGATGGCACGCCTGTGGCACAGGGCGCAGGCGAAGCCGTCGGCATGGTGCCAGGCGGCGGTGTGGCAGCGCTTGCACACCCCGCTGCGGGGCATCCTCTGGCGGCCGTGAAACTTGCTGGCATGGCACGAGCGACAGGTGGTGATGGCGGCGCCGAGGGAGCGGGCGTGCAGCTTCTTGCTGTGACACGCGCCGCACACGTGCTTCTTGCTGACGCCGCTGGCGTGCTGGGCGGCCTTCGCCGGCCCGGAGCCCTTGCCCTTGTGGCAGGTGGCGCACTTGCTCTGCGGGACCTTGCGTCCGGCGTGCTTCTTGGCGTGGCAAGCACGGCAGTTCTTGAACCCGGGTGAGTCGGCGGTGTGGAGATGGAAGGCCACCGCCGTGGTGTGGCAGGCGGTGCAAGCGAGCGCGCCGGCGTGCTTCTGGTAGCCGGTGTGGCACGCCTGACAGTCATCGAACCCTGTCGCCTGGCCGCGGTGATGCGCGCTGGCGCCGGGGTCGAACGGATCGGGGCTCGTCGCGTGACAGTTCCGGCAGCCGGCGCCGGAGCTCAGGTGCGGGTCGGCGCCGTGGGTGTACGGGATCGTGTAGGCCTTGTCCACCGGCTTGTAGAGGTGGCAGCCCTGGCTGCAGGCCGAGCTCGGGGTCGAGAGGCTCGAGGTGTCCTGGCCGGGGTAGTGGCACGACCAGCACGTCCGGCCCGGGTAGCTCTTGAACCCCGTGTGGCACCGCGCACACTTCGCATCAGTCGGCGTGCCAGCGCTGTGACAGCTGCAGCCGGTGGCGCCGTCGTGGGCCCAGGACTCGAACGCGCCGGCCGGCGGGGCGTCGAACGCCAACGCCAGCGCCGCGCCGGCGCACGCCAGTACCAGCGCCACGGCGGCCAGAGTTACAGTGCGCCGCAGTCCGTCCACGACTCTCACCTCCCAGCCGCCGCGCCGGCGGCCATGTCGCGAGCCTTCACTGTGAGCCACCTCGTCACGTCACGACCGCCCAGATGATGAACGCCGTCATGAGGAGGGCGCCGAAGCCGGCAATGGCGGTGATGATCCACCAGATCACGTCGGCGGCATAGGTCTTCCAAGTGATGCGCTTCTCGACCAGCACCTGGTCGAGGGTCCCGTCGCGGACACGCCGCGCATACTCGAGCGGCCGCTCTTCCTTGTAGCGCTCGACCGGGAGCGAGCCGGTGAAGATCACCTTGTCGAGGGGGAAGCTCTCGGGCTTGAGATGGGCGCTGAAGAAGTGCACGAAGATGAAGATGACGCCCATCGCCAGCAGCGCCTCGTTGGAGTGAATGACGAGGGCGACGTTGAGGAACTCCCCGGGCAGGATCTGGGTGGTCTTGATGGGGAACCACATCATGAACCCGGTGACGCCGATGATCACCGTGCCGGCGACCAGCGAGAGGTAGTCGAACTTCTCCCAGTAGGTGTAGCGGTCGAACTGCGGCTTCGGCCCCCAGCCGAAGAACCAGGCGAACATGCCGACGATGTCGTGCAGGTCCTTCTTGTTGAACATCAGGGAGCTCGGCGCCTTGATCGCCTTGCCGCGGCTGCGGAGGACCATGGCGATCATGAGCACCATCTCGGCGGACCAGTAGAAGACGGTCACGAGCGCGGCGATGCGATGGTACACGCCGGCGGCCGTGACCCCGCCGAAGAGGTCCATCGACCAGCGCGCCCACTCGGTGTCCTTGTACTTGAGAGGCATGCCGGTGAACACCAGCACCGTGAAGCTCACGAAGACGAGGAAATGCATCCAGCGGTGGAAGACGTTGAACCGCCGGTACTCGATGCGGGTGCGCACCTTCTTGCGGGCGCTACTCTTTGTGGGAACGGCGTCTGCTGTAGAGGCCATCCTTGAACCCCCGGTAGATGTACAGGCCCGAATGCGCGGCGCCGAACGTGAAGACCACGGCGATGAGCATGATGTAGGCCGCGTAGAACGTCCAGACCAGGAGCGACGAGCGCGGACTGGTGGGATCCACGTGGACCATGAATCTGACGAAGTTCTCGTTGGCTTCGGGGTGGCACTGGGAGCATGTCTCGACCAGATTGGCCTGGTTGACCGAGCTCTCCGGGTCGGACGGAGCGAGGATCCTGTGACCGCCGTGGCAGTCGGTGCAGACGGCGGTCTTCGCGTCCCCGAGGTAGAACGCCTTGCCGTGGTAGCTGTCGAGGTACGTCTTGAGCGCGTCGGCGTGGCAGCGCGCGCACAGCGTGTCGATGGTAGCGCGGAAGGCCGGTGAGTCCGGCGGCGTGATGTCGTGCGCCAGGTGGCAGTCGGCGCACACCGGCGCTTTGCCGTCGGACTTGCCGAACGTGAGATCGCCGTGGAACGAACCGCGGTACATCTCGAAGACGTCGGCATGGCAGTCGTTGCAGGCGGTGAGCTTGGCGGAGAGCAGCCAGCCTTCAGTCTGGGCAACCGTGTGCACCCCCGGCTTGAAGCCCAGATGGCAGCTGGTGCAGGCGAGCTTGCCGTGGCGCGAGGCCTCGTAGACGGCCTGGCTCACGCGGATGCTCTTCTGCTGGCCGGCGACGTCGACCGTCTGGTTCTCGTCGGGTGAGCCGTGGCAGCGGAAGCAGGCGTCGTTTGAGGGCGCGGCGAGGAGCGGCGAGGTGGCCGCGGCCGCCGTGCCGGCGAAGCCGAGCAGGGCCGCGGTGGCGACAGCGGCGAGCGCTACGATGATGGTCCGGCGCGCGCTCACAGTCCGACCTTCACCCCTCTCTGCGCATGACAGCGCTCGCACATGCCCTGAGGATGACACACGAGGCAGGCGCCGGCGCTCTCGCGGGCGATGCCCCCATGCGTCCGCAGCCAGTCATCGGGGTGCCTCACCCGATGGCACTGTTCACAGAACGTGTCCTTGCTGTGGCAGCCCGTGCAGCCGATCGGGTCCTTCTTGGCGGTGGCGCCGTGGGTGTAGCGCCACGTGCCCGAGAAGTGATCGGGAGTCGGACGCTCGTGGCACGGGTCGCAGAACTCGGCCTTGCTGTGATGGCAGCGCATGCAGGAAGCTTCGTCGAGGAGCGCCTGCCGCCCGTGCGTGTCGAGGTAGTCCTTGGGATGGACGTCTTTGGGCGGCGCCGTGATGTGGCAGAAGCTGCAGTCGGCCGGCGCCCCGTCCTGGTTGTGGCACATGGAACACACGGCCATCGAGACCCCGGTGCCCGAGGACCCCGCCTTGGGGTGGGCGACCTGGTTGTGGCAGTCGGCGCAGGTGAGGTCGCGGAGGTCGACGTGGACCCGATGCGGCATGCGGATACCGCCGGAACGCCCGGGGATGTCGTTCAGCGAGTGGCACGTGAGGCAGTTCTCGCTGCCGGGGCGCGAGCCCTTGCTCGGCACGCGCGGGACGTTGAGGTAGTCGGCCCAGATGTTGAGCCACTCACGACTGCGCCACTTGACCGCGTTGGACCAGCCGGGAGGTACGTGGCACTGCACGCACGAGACCTTGGCGTGCGTCGACTGCTCCCATGCCAGCCCGGCAGGCTTGGTGGCCTTGCACGACCTGCAGTAGCTGGGGGTGTCGGTCGCCCAGACGGGGATGACGACGAGCACCACGACCACGGCGATGAATCCGAGGACCACAAGCGATGTGAGCCACGTCGAGCGGTACCACGCACGTGGCGCCGGCCGGTATCGGTGACCGCGGTCAGGCAACCCCAACGACCTCTCTGGCTCCTCACTTGCAGGACGGCCGGGCGCGCCAGTCCCCTCTGTCGCCCGGCTCGGCCGATTGTACCATCACGGGTATACGGCGCGCCTCGCGTGCCTTCCCCACGGCCTCGCCGCCGAGCCTGCCGTCCACGGCGGTCGCCGGTGAGACGCTCACGCCATCAGCACTGACACGATGACGACCGCGCCGTAGAGCAAGCCCACGGCGCCGTTGACGGTCATGAACCCCATGCCGGCGGCGCGCAGGCCGCGGCGCGCGATGTCGAAGTGCGGCCACGCCAGCACCGCGGCGACCACGGCAAGCCCCACCCAGTATGGCCAGCCGAGTCCGGACAACGCGCCCGCCGCGGCCAGCAGCGCGACCGTGGCCACGTGCGACACGGCTGCCACGACGAGAGCCCCGCGCTCGCCCACGGCGACCGGCACGGAGTGCAGGCCGTGGGCGCGGTCGAAGTCGAGATCGAAGATGGCGTAGATGACGTCGAAGCCCCCGACCCAGAGACCGACGGCCAAGAAGAGCAGCCAGGCCTGGGAGGCGACGGTGCCCGTCACCGCGACCCAGGCGGCCGCAGGGGCGAGACCCAGGGTGAGACCGAGGAAGTAGTGACAGGCCCAGGTGACGCGCTTGGTGTACGGGTACAGCACGAACGCCGCCAGGGGGATGGGCCACAGGTAGCGACACAGCGGCGACAGGTTGAAGGCCGCCAGCACCAGCAGCGCCGTCGAGACCAGGGTGAAGACCAACACCTCCCGGAGACCGAGCCGTCCCGACGGGATCTCCCGCTCGGCGGTGCGCGGGTTGCGCGCATCGATGCCGGCGTCGATCAGGCGATTGAGGGCCATGGCGGCGCTGCGTGCCCCGACCATGGCCACCGTGATCCAGAGGAGCTGGCTCCAGGTGGGTAGGCCTTCGGCCGCGAGAAAGGCGCCGACGTACGCGAACGGAAGCGCGTAAACGCTGTGCTCGACCTTGACGAGCCGCGCGAAGAGCCTGGGCTTCGTGACGGCGTCCGGGACGCCCCCCGCCTGTGGCACAGCCGTGAGGCTCAGGCGCCGGCGGCCGGCCCGGGCGCCGGATCGGCCGCCTTGCCGGCCGGCGCGTCTGCTCGGTCGGCCGGCTTGCCGGACGGCTCGTCTGCTTGGCCCGTCGGCGGCCCGGCGGCAGTCACGGGCGCGTTCGGCTCGCGGCCGAAATCGGCGAGCACAAAGCACGCGACGGCGACGACGGCGGCGAAGATGCCGATGACGAAGAGGATCGTGTACACGAAGATGCCGGTGGGCTGGGCGCTGCCGAGATAGGCGCTGATCGTCCAGCTGACGATCGCGATCGCCCAGTTGACCAAGGAGAGCGTCAGCAGATGGCGATGGATGTTCCCGTGAAACACAGTCGCCTCCTCACAGCGATGAGCGCACCCTCACGACCTGCCAAGTGTAGAAGCGCGCCGGGCTGCCGTAAAGCGCTGGCCGCGGCGCGGTGGCCGGCGGGCGGAGCCGGCCCGGCCGCGACCTCAGCCGAACGGCAGCCCGAACTCGGCCCAGCGCTCGTCCACGCGGAGCACGACGCCCGGGTCCATGGCCAGCTCGTCGGGCCACTCGCGGTCGTGCCCCTCCTCGGGCCAGGTCTTGGTCGCGTCGATGCCCATCTTGGCGCCGTAGCGGGCCAGGGGGCTCGAGTGGTCGAGCACGTCGAGGGGGCCGTGGGCGACGACGCAGTCGCGGGCCGGGTCGACGTTGTTGAACGCCCGCCAGGTGACCTCGCTGTAGTCGTGCACGTCGACGTGCTCGTCGACGACCACGACGAACTTGGTGAACATCATCTGCCCCATCCCCCACACCGCGTTCATGATCTTGCGGGCGTGGCCGGGGTACTCCTTGCGGATGCTGATGATGGCGCAATCGTGGAAGACGCCCTCGATGGGCAGGTCCATGTCGACGATCTCGGGCTGCACGAGCTGCAGCAGCGGCAGGAAGAGGCGCTCGGTGGCTTTGCCAAGGTAGGCGTCCTCCATCGGCGGCTTGCCGACGATGGTCGCCGGGTAGACCGGGTCGCGGCGGTGGCTCATGGCGGTGAGGTGGAAGACCGGGTACTGGTCGGCGAGCGAGTAGTAGCCGGTGTGGTCGCCGAACGGGCCCTCGAGCCGGGTCTCGCCCTTCTCGACGTAGCCCTCGAGGACGATCTCGGCGTCGGCCGGCACCTCGAGGTCGACGGTCGCGCAGGGGGCCAGCTCGATGGGCTCGCCGCGCAGGAAGCCGGCGAACATGAACTCGCTGATGCCCGGCGGCAGCGGCGCCGTGGCGGCGTAGGTCACCACCGGGTCAGTGCCCAGAGCCACGGCGACCTCGAGCCGGTCGGCGGCCTCGCGGAAGTTGGCGGCGCCGTCGTGATGGATGTGCCAGTGCATGCCGGTCGTCTGGCCGTCGAAGACCTGGAGGCGGTACATGCCGGCGTTGCGGCGCCCCTGCCGGTCCTTGGTGACGACGATCGGCAGGGTGATGAACGGGCCGCCGTCGCCGGGCCAGGTGGTGAGCACCGGCAGCAGGGAGAGATCCGGCGGGTCGACGACAACCTCGCGAAAGGTGGCTTTCTTGGCGGTCTTGGGGCCGTACGAGGCCAGCTCCTTGAGCTGGCCGAGCGCCTTGACCTTGCCGACGAGGCCGCTCGGCACCTGCAGGTCGAGCAGGCCCCGAATGCGCTGCGCGATGTCGTCGAGCGGCGCGCCCAGGGCCAGCTCGAGGCGTCGGAACGACCCCAGCTGGTTCATCAGTACAGGGACGGCCGGTCCGGCGACACCCGCCGGCAGCTTGGGTTGCTCGAACAGCAATGCCGGTCCGTGCGCCTTGCTCGCGCGGTCGGCGATCTCGGCCATCTCCAGGAACGGGTCGACCTCGGGGCGCACGCGGACCAGCTCGCCCTCGCGCTCCAGCAGGACGATGAAGGCGCGAAGGTCCACGGTCAGCTCCTTTCGTCGGCGTCGGCGGGCGCGTCGATCACCGCGGCGGGGCCGGCCGGCGCAGCCTCGCCGGCGGCCAGCTCCACGTCCAGCGGGACGGCGTCCCGCAGCCCCAGGCGCCGTGCGGACGCCCGCGCCAGAGCGCGTACGTCGATGGTCACTCTGTCGGCCACGGCTGCGTCGAACTGCTCGAAAAGGGCGGCGGCCGTGGTCGGCGGCACGCCGCGGCGCAGCGCCGCCAGGCCGCCCATCGCGTACGCCCACAAGGCATCGTCGTCGGCGAACGGCGCGGCCACCCTGCGCAGGTACGAACAGGCCGCCATGAGGCGCGCGAGCAGGCCCACAGCTTCGGCATCGCCGCGCGCGGCGATGAGCCGCAGGCCACGCGCGTAGAAGAAGTCCCCGGCGAGCAGCGCCGTGGCGTGTCCGTCGTCGACCGGCGCGCTCACGCGGCTCTCGCGGTAGTGGTACAGATAGCCCTCGTAGATGAGCTCGATGGCGGTGATATAGCCCTGGTCGCCGCCGCCGTCGAGAGCGTCGAACAACAGACCCCAGCGCAGCGCCGGAGCGCCGGCCGCCGGCGGATCCGCGACCGGCGGGCCAAAGGCTTCGCCGGCAGCCTGCACCTCCGCCGCAACGGGCGCCGCCTCGAGCATGTCAGCCCAGCTCGCGGTCGAGGTAGAACGACAGCGACATGAGCTCGCTGGACAGGTCGACCTGGCGCACCAGCACGTCGCCGTCGGTGTGCACCTTGACCGGCGCGAAGTTGAGGATCGCACGCACGCCCCCGCCGGCGGAGAGGCGCTGGATGGTCGGCTCTGCCTCGGACGCCGGCACCGTGACCAGGGCGATGTCGACCTGCTCGGCGCGACAGAACTCCTCCAGATCGGCGACGCTGCGCACCCGGCCGGCGCCGTAGCTGGCGCCGATCACCGTCACTGAGTTGTCGAACATGCCCACCAGCCGGAAGCCCTGCTCGGTGAAGCCGCGGTAGCGCGCCAGAGCGGTGCCCAGAAGGCCGGCGCCGACGATGATGACGTTCCAGGACCGGTCCAGACCCAGGCAGTGGCTGATCTCATCGATCAAACGCTGGACCCCGTAGCCCACGCCGCGGGTACCGAACTCGCCGAAGTAGGAGAAGTCCTTGCGGATCTGCGCCGCGTTCAGCTCGATCATCGCCGCGAGATCCTTTGACGAGACGCGCTCGACCCCCCGCGCGCGCAGCTCGCGCAGCTTGCGCAGGTAGAGCGCCAGGCGCGGCACGGTGACGGCGGGTACGTCTTTCTTGTCCACATTGCGCACGGTGACCCCCGTTCTCAGCCGGCGAAGAACGTGCGCGCCGCGGAGGCGGCGCGGTCGATGTCGCCGTCGCTCAGCGCCAGCGAGATCATCGCCGACTCGAACTGCGACGGAGCGAGGTAGACACCGCTCTCGAGCATGTGTCGCCAGTAGGCGGCGAAGGCCTCGGTGTCGGCGCGTCGGGCGTCGGCGAAGCTGCGTACCGGGCCCTCATGGAAGAACATCGTGAGCATCGCGCCCACCCGGTTGATCGTCACCGGTCGGCCGGCGCTCTCGGCAGCCTCGCGCAGGCCCTCGGCCACCTTGTGCGCCAGAGCCTCGAGGCGCTCGTACACGCCGGCTTCGCTCAGCACGGTCAGCGTGGCGGCGCCGGCCGCCATCGCCAGCGGGTTCCCGGACAACGTCCCGGCCTGGTACGTGGACCCGAGCGGCGCCACCGTCTCCATGATCTCGCGACGGCCGCCGAAGGCGCCCACAGGCAGGCCGCCGCCGATGATCTTGCCCAGCGTGGTGAGGTCGGGCAGGATGCCGAACCGCTCCTGGGCGCCGCCCCAGGCGACACGGAAGCCGGTGATGACCTCGTCGAAGATGAGCACGGCGCCGTGCCTGGTGCACAGATCCCGGCAGGCTTCGAGGAAGCCGGGCGCCGGCGGCACGACGCCCATGTTGCCGGCCACCGGCTCGACGATGAGCGCGGCGATCTCTTCGCCGCGCTTCTCGAACAGCTCGCCGAGCCCGTCGACGTCGTTGTATTCCAGCAGCAGCGTGTCCGCGGTGGTGCCCCTGGTGACGCCGGGGCTGTCGGGCAGCGAGAGCGTCAGCACGCCGCTGCCCGCCGCCGCGAGGAAGCCGTCCGAGTGGCCGTGATAGCAGCCGATGAACTTAACGACCTTCTCGCGCTTGGTGAACCCGCGGGCGACGCGCACGGCGCTCATCGTCGCCTCGGTGCCGGAGTTGACCATGCGCACCAGCTCAACCGAGGGCACGGCGGCGCAGATGAGGCGCGCCAGCTCGACCTCGAGCTCCGTGGGCGCGCCGAAGCTCGTGCCGGCGTCGATCTGCGCGTGCAGGCGAGCGACCACATCGGGGTGGCCCCAGCCGAGGATCATGGGTCCCCAGGAGGAGACGAAGTCGATGAACTCGTTGCCGTCGGCGTCCCAGATGTGGGCACCCTCGCCGCGCGCGATGAACAGCGGATGAGACATGCCCACGCTCTTCATCGCCCGCACCGGCGAGTTGACGCCACCGGGGATGAACCGCCGTGCCTCGTCGAAGAGACGCGCAGAGGTGACAGTGTGCAACCGATCCTCCCTCTCGGAACGACGCACTCGTGAGGCCGAGGACTATACTACGCGGTCTGCACGGCCATGTGCATTCGTGCACAACTTACCCAGAAACGCGCGGAATGGAGCCGTATCGGGCGGCCTCCTCGCCGCCGGCGCGCCGCGGACGCTTGAAGGGAGGCCCCGCGGGGAACCGGGACAGGGACTCGGAGCCCACCGGCGAAGGACTCGGGCAACGACCGACCGCCATCAGCGAGCAGGAGCGTGATCCCATGGCAGTGACCATCCGCCACGCCGGCCCGGGCGACGAGCCCTCCGTCGTGGAGCTCATCCAGGAACTCGCCGTCGCCGTCGACTACCCCAGCACCATCGATGAGCACTACGTGCGCCACTTCCTGGCCTCGCCGGTCAGCGACGCGCTCCTGGCGATCGATGCCGGCACGCCCGTGGGGCTGCTCAGCTATGCCGTCGTACCCGGGCTGTTCCACGCCGCCGACTCGGGCCTCATCGAGGCCCTCGTCGTCGCCGAGGACCGGCGCAGCGAAGGCATCGGCCGGCAGCTTCTCACGGCGGCGATCAAGCTGCTCGAGGAGAAGAAGTGCTCCGAGATCTCGATCGGCGCCGGCGCCGACGACGAGGCGGTCCAGAAGCTCTACTTCGAGGCCGGATTGACCGAGGCGTCGGTCCTGCTCGAGAAACACGTCGACAAGTAGGTCGATGGCCGCCTCCGCGCCCCGCCTCCGGCCCGCGACGGTGGACGACGAATGGTTCCTGCGCGAGATGGTGCGGGAGGCGGCGCATTGGAGACTCCCCGCCCATGCACCCCGCCCGCCGCTCGAAGAGGTACTGGCCGACTCACATGTGAGTCGCTACGTCGACGGCTGGGGCCGACCCGGCGACGGCGGTGCGGTCGCAGTCGTCGGCGACACGCCGGTGGGCGCCTGCTGGCTGCGTCTCTTCGGCGCTGAGCACCATGGGTGGGGCTTCGTCAGCCCGGACGTGCCGGAGATCAGCCTCGCCGTCGCCCCTGCGTGGCGAGGACGCGGCGTCGGCGGTCGCCTGCTCGCGGCGGCCATTGAGCAGGCGCGCGTGCTCGGCTACGCCGCAGTCAGCCTCAGCGTGGAACCCGACAACCTGGCGCGCGCCCTGTACGAGCGCGCCGGCTTTCGGCGCGTGGCGATCGTCGAAGGCTCGTGGACGATGGTAGTGCCGCTGACGCCGACGCCGGGCGCCGACGAGTGAGACGAGGCGCGCCTCAGCCGACGGCCGGCATGCACCAGCCCTTGGGCACGTAGGCGCAGTAGGGTTCCTCGGCCATGTAGTCGCCGGTGGCCTCGTAGGCCCGCGCCCGGCAGCCGCCGCAGACCTTCTTGAACTCGCAGGCGCCGCACTTGCCCTTGAGGCCGTCGAAGTCGCGCAGCTCGTTGAACAGCGGTGAGTCGCGCCAGACCTCGGGGAAGGCCTGCTCGCGCACGTTGCCGGCGACCTTGTCGAAGTAGCCACACCCCTGCACGTCGCCGCGGTGGCTGATGAAGCAGAAGCCGATGCCGGCGAGGCAGCCGCGGCTGAGGGTGTTCATGCCCCCGTGGCTGTGCGGGTGCACCTCGAGCTTGCGACCCTGGGCCTTGGCGCGCTGGCGCATGACGCGCCAGTAGTGCGGCACGTCGGTGGGCTTCATGAACAGGTCGCTCTCCTGCTGCGCGTCGTACATCCACTCCAGGGCGCGCTCGTACTCCTCCGGCGGCAGCTCCTGCTGCTCGAGCTCCTTGCCGCGGCCGGTGGGCACCAGCATGAAGGGGTGGAAGCTCACGGCGCCGAGATCCTCTGACAGCTGAAGCAAAGCCGGCAGGTGACGAACGTTGAGCTTGGTGATGGTGCTGTTGATCTGCACCTCGACGCCGGCGGCGAGGCAGTGGCGGATGCCCTGCACGGCGCCGTCGAAGGCGCCGGGGACGCCGCGAAACTGGTCGTGCTCGGCGGCGCTCGGGAAGTCGATGGAGATGCTCACGCGGGCGATGCCCACGTCGTGCATCCGCTGGGCCACCGCGGGGGTGACCAGGGTGCCGTTGGGCGACATGACGGTGCGCAGGCACTTGCCGATGGCGTACTCGGCGATGTCGAAGATGTCGGCGCGCATCAGCGGGTCGCCGCCGGTGAGGATGAGGATCGGGCTGGCGAACGAGGCGATCTGATCGACGAGGGTGAATGCCTCGGCGGTGCTGAGTTCGCCCTCGTAGGGCCCTTGGACCGCCGAGGCCCGGCAGTGCACGCAGCGGAGGTTGCAGCTGCGCGTGACCTCCCAAGCTATGACGCGCGGCGGCGCGACGCCTCCGGCGTCGCCGGGCCGCGCGCTCATACCCTCGGAGTTTTCTACATGCGGATGGTGCAAACCTCTCCCAGTGTGCCAGAGACGGGTGCGGGCCGCAACGTCGCGCGCCCGTCACGGCCGGGGACGGCTGCGCCGCCCGACCGGCCGGATCGCCCAGCCCGCCCGGCGGCGAGCCTCAGCCGATCCAGCCCGCGATGTCCTTGGCGTGGTAGGTGATGATGAGGTCGGCGCCGGCGCGCTTGATGCCGGTCACGGCCTCCATGACGGCGCGCTCCTCGTCGAGCCAGCCCTTGGCCGCCGCCGCCTTGATCATCGAGTACTCGCCGCTCACGTTGTAGGCGGCCAGGGGGAACTTGGTCTCCTGCTTGATGGCGTGCACCACGTCCAGGTACGGCAGGGCCGGCTTGACCATGATGATGTCGGCGCCCTCCTCGATGTCGAGCAGCGCCTCACGCACCGCCTCCTCACCGTTGGCCGAGTCCAGCTGGTAGGTGCGCCGATCGCCGAACGCCGGCGCCGACTCGGCCGCTTCGCGGAAGGGCCCGTAGAAGGCTGAAGCGAACTTGGCCGAATAGGCCATGATGCTCGTGTCCGACAGCCCTTCGTCGTCCAGCGCGTTGCGGATGGCAGCCACGCGGCCGTCCATCATGTCGCTGGGGGCCACGATGTCGGCGCCGCTGTCGGCATGCGTGATCGCCATCTTGCACAGCAGCTCCAGGGTCACGTCGTTGAGGACCTCGCCGTCCTGCACGACGCCACAGTGGCCGTGATTCATGTACTCGCAGAGGCAGACGTCGGTGATGACAACGAGATCGGGGAACTCGTCCTTGATCGCCCGCACGGCCATCTGGATGACGCCCTCGGGGTCGTAGGCCCCGGTGGCGGCGGAGTCCTTGTGCGAGGGAATACCAAAGAGAAGCACCGCGGGGATGCCCAGGCTCACAACCTCGCGAACCTCGCCGAGCAGGTTGCCGATGGAGAGCTGGTAGCAGCCCGGCATCGAGGAGATGGGGTTCTTCACGTTCTCCCCGGCGATGACGAACAGCGGGTAGATGAGATCGTCCATCTTCAGGGTGGTCTCGCGCAGCATGTTGCGGATGGCCGGGGTGCGGCGCAGCCGCCTCATCCGGTAGCTGGGGTAGTACATGCGTTGATGTCCTTTCGTACGGGAACGACGGCGAGCCCGCTTGCGCCTGCAATCTTCCCCCGCGGGCCGGGTGCTGACAAGCGGCCTTGGCCGTTGCGCCGCGGAGCCGGCCGGCCCCCGCGCCTCAGTGCTCGACCAGCTCGAGCGCCGCTTTGACCACCGCGGTCACCGACTCGCGGTCGCGCAGGTGACACGGGATCACGGGCACCTTGACGTCGATGCCCAGAGCCTTGGCGACCTGTTTGGGGCTGAGCTCCTCGTCGGCCATCGACATGTACGTGGCTACGACCATCGGGACGTCGCCGAGGCTGCGCACGAACTCGAGGTCCGCCAAGGTGGAGCGCAGGCTGTCGGAATCGTTGGCGTTGGCGAGCAGGACCCAGGCGGAGCTCTCGCCGGCGAGACGCGTCCAGGCCTGCTCGGGCGAGGACGCCGAGGCCGTGAACACGAGCACGTCCTCGGGCGCGCTCCCCTCCCCCCCGCCGCCGTTGGTCGCGGGCAGCTGCCCGGCGACGATGGGGATCTCTATCTCCTTCTCGTCGATGAGCTCGACGCGCAGCTGCTTGACCACGTTCGAATCGGTGAGCGTGTTGAGGAAGACCTCGTTGTAGATGTCGATGGGCCCGCGTACGGCGACGCTGAGCCCTGTCGCGATGCCCTCGATGACCGGTTCGCTCACGGTGATCAGACCGCCGGAGAAGAGACTGTAGATGACCTTGGCGCCGTGGAAACGGTCCAGCCCACAGTCGCGCAGGATGGTGTTGACGTCGACGCGGCCGTCGATGCGGACGATGACGCGCCACTCCTCGGCGGTGAGCGTGAGCTCTCCGCGCTGCGCGACGTGCTCGCTGTACGCGAGGTGGGGCACACGCTCGAGCGACCCGAGCTGCTCGAAGATGAGCTCCCACTCGTCGATGCGGCGGCAGCCCTCCATGATGACGTTCTCGACGTTCATCTCGACGAAGATGTCCTCGTCGGTGACGTGCTCGTCGGCGCCGAACTCGAACTCGCCGTCAGACCAGCTGAAGAAATCGAAGGCGGCGTCCTGGATCTGCTCGCGCACGGCGGTCTCGAGAGTACCGCGATCGATGGCGCCCTCGTTCAGAAGGATGGTGCCGATACGGGCGCCCTCGCCGCTCTTCTTCTGCGCCACGAGGGCTTCCTTCAGCTGTTTGGCGTTGATGGCCGCGGCCTTCACAAGACGTTCGCCCAGCGGCAGGTGCTGCGGCACCGAGAAGGCGTAATAGATTAGGCCCTTGCGAAAGAAGATCTTGCCCCACGCTTCGTCACGCCGGATGGTGAGCGCCCCGGACTGGGCGCTCATCTTCACCAGCTGGAAGATGTTGGGGAGACTGAACTCCTTCAGGTTACCCTGGAGAAGCATCACACACCTCTCTGCACTGTGGGCCCGCTACCGATCAAAGCCTTCCGTCACCTACATCGGCAACGGCGGCCGTTTCTCAATACTACGATAGCTGGGCGGTGCGGACCGAATCATCCGCCGTGTCGGCGGTATGGACGGCCACGGATTCGGTGAACGCGTCGCCGGGCGCCGGGCCATCGGGCAGGCACACCGGTGCTTCGCAGACGCCTGCCCGCAGCTGCCGGCGCCGCAGCGCCCAGTAGGCGCCGGCGGCGGTGGCCAGGGCGGCGACGCCGCCGACCGCCACCGCCCAGCGCACGCCGAAGCCGCGCACCAGCAGGCCGGTGAGCGGTCCGCCGATGGGCGTGCTGCCCAGGAAGAGCACCGCCCACAACGACATCACGCGGCCGCGCATGGCGTCGTCGGCGTTGAGCTGCAACAGCGAGTTGGTCGTGCTGATGAAGAGCACGCCGGCGCCGCCGAGCAGAACCAGGAGCGCCATGCCGACGTAGTAGCCGGGCGCGACGGCCAGCAGGACGGTCACCAGGCCGAAGGCGAAGGTGCTGGCCACGAGCAGTCGGCGCGAGGGGCGTGCCCTGCTCGCCATGAGCAGGGCGCCGGCGAGCGCCCCCACACCCATGGCCGCGGAGAGGGCGCCGTAGGCGCCGCCGCCGCGGCCGTACACACTCTTCGTCAGCAGCGGCAGCACGACCGAGTAGTTGTAGGCGAGCGTGCTCACCACGGCCATCATCAGCAGAGGGATGCGCAGCGCCGGCGCGTGCCACGCGTAGCGCAAGCCGGCGCGTATCTGCCCGGGCTCGCGCACCAGCGGCGCGCCGCGCAGCAGCTCCCCGGTGCGCATCACCGCCAAGGCCACGATCACGGCCACGAACGACACCGCGTTGAGGAAGAAGCAGGGCGCCACCCCGACGCCGGCGATGAGCACGCCGCCGAGCGCCGGCCCGATGATCCGCGACGAGTTGATGGTCACCGCGTTGAGCCCGACCGCGTTGGCGAGGTCGTCCGGCCCGACCATCTCGTACACGAAGCTCTGCCGCGAGGGCATGTCGAGCGCCACGGTGGTGCCCGTGAGGCCGGCCAGCACCCAGATCATCCAGACGGTGACGACGTCGGCGGCGGTCAGCACACCGAGGATGAGAGCCAGCCCGGCGGCCACCGACTGCGTGACGATCAGCAACTTGCGCTTGTCGACGCGATCGGCCAGCGCACCTGCCCAGGCGCCCACCACCAGCACCGGGCCGAACTGCAGGCCGACGGTGATGCCCAGGTCGATGCCGCTGCCGGTGAGCTGCAGCACCAGCCAGCTCTGCGCCACCGACTGCATCCAGGTGCCGCTCATCGACACCACCTGGCTGAAGAAGAACAGCCGGTAGTTGTAGATGCGCAGCGAGCGGAAGGTGCGCCGCAGCAGGCCGGGAGAGCGTTCGGTCACGCGCGCCGGAGGTACACCTGACCGGCGCGGGAGACGACCTTGACGCCCGCGCCGGACGCCTCGGCCGCCTTGCGCAGCCCGAGCGTCAGCGCCTGCGGCTTGCGCCCCGGCATCTCGACCAGCGCCGAACTCAGCCCCGAGGCGACGAAGTCGGCGACCGCCTCGGCGTAGATGCCGGCGCCGCGACCGCGGCGCGACGGCACCTCGGCGGGAACCAGCTTGTATGACTTCGCGGTGCGGGGCATGGGCGGCACCTCCAGTTAGCGGCTTCATGGCGCCGCGCGGGCGCGCGGCGTGCACGACGAGTCTACGCCACCCACCTCGCTGGAGCAGCAGGCGCGCGGGCACGCCGCGAAGAAGCACGAGCATGACGGTGTAGGACGAAGCTCAGCCCCCGGCGCCGGCCGCCCGACCTTGACGCAGAGCCGCCCACCGCCGTACGATGTACTTGTGACCGCAAGGCCGACGGCAGGGAGTTCGCACGCCATGGCCAGAGCTTGGAGGGAAGAGCGATGAAGAAGCTCATCAACCGGCCGGAAGACGTCGTCAAGGAGGAGCTCGCCGGCGTCGCCCTGGCGCACGCGGACCGACTGAGGGTCCACACCGCTCCGAATTTCATCGTCCGCGTCGACGCGCCGGTCAAGGGCAAGGTGGCGATCGTCTCGGGTGGCGGCTCCGGCCATGAGCCCATGCACGGCGGCTTCGTGGGCATGGGCATGCTCGACGCCGCCTGCCCCGGCGAGGTGTTCACGTCGCCGACGCCCGACCAGATGCTGGAAGCGACGAAGGCCGTCAACGGCGAAGCCGGCGTGCTGCACATCGTCAAGAACTACACCGGCGACGTCATGAACTTCGAGATGGCCGCGGAGCTTGCTCAGGCCGAGGGCATCGCCGTGGAACAGGTCGTCATCGACGACGACGTAGCCGTGAAGGACAGCCTGTACACCGCCGGCCGCCGCGGCGTGGGCACGACCGTGCTTGCCGAGAAGATTTGCGGCGCGGCTGCGGAGCAGGGCCGGCCGCTCGCAGAGGTGGCCGGCCTCTGCCGCAGGGTCAACGCGAACGGCCGCAGCATGGGTATCGCGCTCACCTCCTGCACCGTCCCCATGGCTGGGAAGCCGACCTTCGAGCTCGGCGACGACGAGATCGAGATCGGCGTCGGCATCCACGGAGAGCCCGGCCGTGAGCGACGACCGTCGGCCCCGGCACACGACATCGTCGAGACGCTGGCGACGGCGATCGTGGACGATCTGCCCTTCAAGCGCGGCGCCGCGATCCTGGCGTTCGTGAACGGTATGGGCGGGACTCCACTCATGGAGCTCTACGTGGTCTTCAACGAACTGCACCGCTTCCTCGAGGGCCGCGGCATCTCCATCACGCGCAACCTGGTCGGTTCTTACATGACGTCCCTCGACATGGCCGGTTGCGCGATCACGCTCCTGCGCCTGGACGACGAGCTGACGGCCCTGTGGGACGCGCCGGTGAACACGCCGGGGCTGCGGTGGGGCGCATGAGCGAGACGATCTCCCGTCAGAGCATCCTCGTCTGGCTGCGAACGTTCGCGGAGACGGTGACCCGGAAGCGCGACGAGCTGATCGACCTTGACGCGGCGATCGGCGACGCCGACCACGGCATCAACATGGATCGTGGCATGCAGGCGGTGGTGCGCAAGCTGGCCGAACTCGATGAGGCTGGAGACGAGACCTCGGACGACCTCGGCGCCCTGTTCAAGACGGTCGGGATGACGCTGGTGTCGACGGTGGGCGGCGCGGCCGGGCCACTGTACGGGACGCTGTTCCTCCAGATGGGCGTCGCCGTGGGCGACCGCTCGGAGCTGACGCTGACCGACTGGGCGACTGCACTGGCGGCGGGCGTCACGGGCGTGCGGGCACGGGGCAAGGCCGAGCTGGAGGACAAGACGATGCTCGACGCGCTGCTGCCGGCGGCGGAGGCGCTGAACGCCTCCGACTCGGGGATACCGCTCGCCGATATCCTTCGCCGATCGGCCGCCGCAGCGGAGCAAGGTATGAAGGCGACGATCCCGCTCGTGGCTCGCAAGGGCCGAGCCAGCTATCTGGGCGCGCGCAGCGTCGGTCACCAGGATCCGGGTGCGACCTCGTCGTGGCTCCTTCTGAACACTGCGGCAGAGACGCTGGCGCCTGCGGAACGCTGCGCGTCGTAACCGTGGTCGGTCTGGTCCTCGTCTGCCACACCGCCAAGCTCGCGGAGGGAGTCGCGGAGGTGGCCGCGCAGATGGGTGGCGACGACCTCAGGATCGGGGTCGCCGGCGGCTTGGACCAACCCGAGCGGCCGCTGGGGACAGACGCGACCCTCGTGATGCAAGCTATCGACGAGGTCTGGTCAGAGGACGGCGTGCTGGTCCTCATGGACCTCGGAAGCGCCGTCCTGTCCGCCGAGATGGCCCTCGACATGCTGCCGGAAGAACGTCGAGATCGGGTGTTGCTCAGCCAGGCGCCGATCGTCGAGGGCGCCGTCGCGGCAGCCGTCGCCGCCGGCCTCGGCGAGCCACTCGAGCAAGTGGCTCGGGAGGCGGTGGGTGGCCTCGCGGCAAAGGCCGCCCACCTCGGGCCGGAGACGGCGGCCACGGCGGTAGCTCCCACGGCGCGGCCCACGAGAGTATCGCCGGCCCAGGCCGCTCCGCAGTCCGCCCTGCGGCTCACCGTGGTCAACCGCCTCGGCCTGCACGCGCGGCCGGCGGCCTTGCTCGTGCGCACGGCCTCGGCGTTCGACGCCGACGTGACGGTCGCAAACACCACCGAAGACCGCGGCCCTGTAAGCGTCCGCAGCCTGAATGCCGTGGCCACGCTGGGCGTCCGCCGCGGCGACGAGATCCTCGTGCAGGCTGCCGGGCCGCAGGCCGAGGCGGCGCTTGCCGCCATCCGGCGGCTGGCGAACGAGGCGTTCGGTGAGCCTGAGGACGTCTGCGCACCGGGGGGCCCTCCGCCCGGACCGGCCGCCGCGCCTCAGGCCGGCGGCGCGGACCCGAGTCGACCTGCTCCCACCCCGTCTCCTCCGCCGGCCGGCGCGGTGCTGCGTGGTCTCCCGGCTTCGCCCGGCATCGCCGTTGGCGCGGCGCGGCGTCTCCGGCCCGCGCCCATCGAGATCCCCGACGCGCGCGCTGCGGACTCCTCGGTCGAGTGGACGGCGTTGGAGCGCGCCCTCGCCGCCACGGCGTCAGACATCCGACGGTCGCGGGAGTCGGTGGCCTCACGCGCCGGCGACCGCGAGGCGGCGATCTTCGACGCGCACCTGCTGTTCCTGGAGGACGAGGCGCTGACCCGGCCGGCGCGGCAGCGGATCTTCGATCATGGAGCGACGGCCGCACGCGCCTGGGCCGACGCGACGTCCGCCGCAGCAGCAGCGTGGGACGCGATCGACGACCCGTACCAGCGAGCCCGCGCGGCGGATCTGCGGAGCGTCGGCGACCATGTCCTGCGTCATATCCTCGGAGTGCCCTCGCGGCTCGCTCCGGACGGCGATGGCGTAGTCGTGGCGCCCGACTTGACCCCGGCGGAGACCGCCGCTCTCGATCGTTGCAGCGTCCAGGGCATCGCCTGCGCGTTCGGCGGGCCGACCGCGCACAGCGCGATCCTGGCCCGGTCGCTCGGGATACCGGCAGTCGTCGCCATCGGCGCGCAGCTGCTCGGGGTGGAGGACGGGACGCTCGTCGCGCTAGACGGCGAGGCAGGGACCGTGACCGTCGAGCCCTCGCCCGACGCAGTCGCGGCGGCGGAGGCCCGGCGGGTCCGTTGGACGAAGCAGAAGGCCGAGGCCCAGCAACGAGCCCACCTCCCCGCCGTGACGCTGGACGGAGTCGCCGTGCACGTCGCGGCGAACAGCGCCGGGCCAAAGGACATCCCGGCGGCCGTCGCCGCCGGCGCCGAAGGCGTCGGCCTGCTGCGGACCGAGTTTCTCTTCCTGGAGGCCGACCGCGTGCCGACGGAGGACGAGCAGGAACGCGCCTACAGAGAGGCGGCCGAGGCGCTCGCCGGTCGTCCCTTGACCATCCGCACGCTCGACGCCGGCGCCGACAAGCCGCTGCCCTACCTCCCCCTCGCGCCAGAGCGGAACCCCTTCCTGGGCGTGAGAGGCTTGCGCCTCGGTCTGACCCATCCCGAGCTCCTGCTCAGTCAGCTCCGGGCGGTGCTTCGCGTCGCCGCCGATCACCCGATCCGGGTGCTGTTTCCGATGGTGACGACCGTGGACGAACTCCTGCAGGCGCGCGTTCTGCTGGGGGAGGCGCGCTCGTCGCTCACCTCGAGCGGCGTCGCCGTGCCCGAGCGCCTCGAGGTCGGGATCATGGTGGAGGTCCCCGCGGCCGCGCTCATGGCAGAGGTGCTCGCGCCTCACGTCGACTTCTTCTCGGTGGGCACCAACGACCTCGCCCAGTACACGCTCGCCGCCGAACGCGGCAATCCCGACGTCGCGGCGCTCACGGACGCCCTGAGTCCGGCCGTGCTGCGGCTGATCGACCGCACGGCCCGGGCGGTGGCGGCGGAGGGCGGGAAGTGGGTCGCGGTCTGCGGCGAGATCGCCGGCGACCGACTGGCGATCCCGGTCCTTCTCGGACTCGGAGTCAGGGAGCTTTCGATGGCGCCGGCCCGGATCCCGCTCGCGAAACAGGCCGTCCGAGCCACCGACGCCGATGCGGCTCGCCGGCTCGCCGAAGCCGCGCTGGCCGCCGAGTCGGCCGGCGCGGTGCGGCGGCTCTGCGGCGGCCCCGCCGGCTAAGATCGTCGTCGACCGGCCGTCCGGCCGGTCGACGACATCGCCGTGTGCACCTTCGCCGGCGCGTTCGTGGGGCGCCGTCATGGGCACGTATCCGGCCTTCGAGAACCTCGCGCTGCCGGACATGTTCGACCTCCTCGACGCTACGCTGGCGCAGATCGAGGCCGACCTGCCGCTCCAAAGCGCGGCTCCGGACCCCGGCGCGCGTTCCCACGTCGCTCCCCGTGTGCGACTTGAAGCGGCGAGCAGATGGTGCGAGTCTTGCGCCGTCGTCGCCAGGCCGCCTCGGCGCCTTGGCGACCCGTACCCGCGAACCAGGAAGGCTGGAGAGGCACCATGGCGATCCTCCTCGACTCAGCATCTGTGGACGATGCGGCCGCGGCCGCTGAACTCGGCTTCGTCCACGGCATCACCACGAACCCTGCGCTCATGGCCCCGGGAGACAAAGGAGCCGCTGGCGCACGTCGTACGCGGACATGAACGATGAGACGCGAGCCGTCGCGGCGCTCGCGCCCGACCGCGTCGTCGCCAAGCTGCCGGCCACGCTGGACGCCATCAAGCTGGCGGCCGCTCTCACGGACGACGGCATCCGCTGCGCCCCCACCGCCGTATACTCGCCGGCCCAGGCGTTGCTCGCCCACGAGGTCGGCTGCGCCTGGGTCATCCCGTACGTGGACAGGGCGGCCAGGCAGTCGGACGGCGGGCTGTCGGTCGTCGACTCACTGGCGGCGATCCTGAAGCGTCTGCAGAGCAGCACCCGGATCCTCGCCGCCAGCCTGAAGAGCGCCCCGCAGGTCGTCGACTCGATCCTCCACGGCGCACACGACATCACCGCTCCGCTCGACGTGCTCGTCAGCCTCCCGGCGCACCCGCTGACCGAGTCCGCCGTGCGGGAGTTCGCCGCCAGCTGGGAATCGTAGGCCGGCCCTCCGGATATCCCCTTCAGCGCAGCAACTCGCGCGCCACATGTTCGGCATGCGGCGCCTGTTGCCCGCCTCGCGAAGGTCGCGATAGGGTTGTGGCCCCCGCTTGGAGCCGAGGCCGATGCCCGCACTGCCACACGACATGCCCGATCGCGAACCTGGAGCTCCACCGGCACGCGAAGCGCGCATCGACCTCCACTGCCACTCCCGCTACTCGACGTCCGCCAACATGTGGCTGGCGACAGAGCTGGGCTTCAAGGAGTCGCATACCGAGCCGGCGACGGTCTACAGCCTCGCCAAGATGAGGGGGATGACGCACGTCACCCTCACCGACCACGACTCCATCGAGGGCGCCCTGCGGCTGACCCACCACGAGGATTTCATCATCGGCGAGGAGGTCTCGGCCTTCTTCCCCTCGGAGGCGCTCCACGTGCACGTCCTTGTCTGGGGCATCGACGAACAACAGCACACCGATATCGGCGAGTTGCGGTTCAACGTGTTCGAGCTCGTCGGGTACCTTCGCGGGCACGGCATCGCCCATGCCTTGGCCCATCCCTTCTCGCTCGTCGCCGGAGGGCTGCGTGGTGAGCAGCTCGAGTCGCTGGTCGTACTGTTCGATGTCTGGGAGGTCCGCAACGGCCTTTCGTGCCGCGCGGAGGATGAGCTGGCCGAGGACGTGGTCGCCCGCTCGGCGAGCCTGCGCGCCCGCATCGCCGGCGGGGTGGGGGTCGCCGACGCCAGGCCGATCGGCGCCTGCGCCGGCTCCGACGACCACACCGGTCTGGACGTCGGGGCGACCTACACCGTCATCTCCCTCGGGGCCGACGAAGCCACGCCCTTGGCCGCGCTCATGGCCGGCTCGGGACGCCCCTGCGGCTCGCACGGCTCCACGGCCAAGCTCGCCCATAACGGCGTTGCGCTCCTCCTTGGCGGAAGCGCGAACAGCCATGGCCCGTTCCAGCACGCCCTGGCCCGGGCCACAAGAACGTCGCTGACCTGGCAGCTCATGAGGAGACCCGGGGGGCGCCGCTTCGCGACCCGCGCTCTGTCTGTGGCCTCGGCCTCAACGCGCTTATGGCGAAGCGACAGGCGCACGGCGATCGACACCGCGATCCGCGACATCTCGCAGGACCTCCTTCGCGACGACAGCCTGAGCCGGGGGGTGTGCCACGAGCAGCTCCAGGCACGGGTCGAGGACGCTTGGGGGTCGACGATGCGCGACCAGCTTGGAGACGCCGAGCACTTCGAGATCGGCGCCCTGCTCGGAGACAAGAAGCGCATCGCCGCCATCACCGATGCCCAGAGCCTGCTGGCCCCCTACCTGCTCGCGGCCGGCTTCCACGCCCGACAGCGCCGCCACGCCACCGCGGTCGCCGCCCGGCTGGCCGAGCGTGGCCTGGCACTGGGACCCGGCGTCAAGGCCATGCCTCGCGTGGCCATGCTCACCGACACCTACGAGGAGATCAACGGAGTCTCCACGGTGCTCCACGAGCTGGTGCGCCACGCGAACGCCCATGATTGGCCGTTCACGCTGGTGTCGGCCGGCGCCGAACGCTGTTCAGAGCCGGGGCGCGAGGTGTTCCCCGCGATCGAGTCGCGATCACTCGACGTGTATCCCGGGTTCCCGATGGCTCTGCTCCCCATCCTGGAGATCCTGCGCTGGTGCGAGGAGAGCGACATCGACGTGATCCACGCGGCGACGCCGGGACCCGTCGGCATCGTGGCCTGGCTCCTTGCGAACTCCCTCGACCTGCCCCTGGTGGGCACGTACCACACCGACCTCCCCAATCTGGGGTTCTCTCTCACCGGCGACCACTTGCTCAAGGAAAGCCTCTAGGCCTACGTCCGCCTCTTCTACGACCAGTGCGCGATGGTCTTCTGCCCCTCAGAAGCGACACGCCTGGAGCTGGTCGAACACCGCGTGAAAAGCCGCCTGGAGCCGTTCCCGCAGGGCATCGACTGCGGCCTCTTCGACCCCGCGCGACGGGACGAGAGCCTGCAGCGAGATCTTGGCGATGGCAGGCGCGTCTTGCTGTGGGTCGGTCGCATCTCGCCCGAGAAGGGGCTGGGCGCCCTGGCGGCGAGCTACGCTGCGCTGCGCGCCCGGCGCGACGACGTGCACCTCGTCATCGTCGGCGAAGGGCCGTACGGTGAGCGCCTGCGTGAGCTCGCTCCCGACGCCTCCTTTCTTGGCGTCAGGACCGGCGCGGAGCTCGCCGCGATCTACGCATCGGCCGACGTCTTCCTGTTCCCGGGCCACGCCGAGACGCTCGGTCAGACGGTGCTCGAGGCGGCGGCCTCGGGCCTGCCCGCAGTGGTCAGCGCCGGCTCGGGGACCGAGGACGCCATGATCCGCGACGTCACGGCCCTGTCGGTCGCGCCCGGCGATTCGCGCGGCTTTGTCGCCGCGGTAGAGCAGCTGCTGGACGACCGCGAACTGCATGCCCGCATGCGGACCGCCACCCGCCAGTACGCGCTGTCGCGCACCTGGCCCGCGACCTTCGAACGTCTCGCGGACGCCTACCGCACGGTCGCTTTGTGAGCCGGCTACGAGACGGACGGTCGCCCGCCCGACCCCCGGATGACGATCGCACCGGGCCGGGCGCGGCCGTCTTCGTCTTGGCGCACCACGACGACGAGGTGTTCTGCGCCGGCCATATGCTTCGTGCCATGGCCACAGGCAGGCGACTGCGCATCCTGTGGGCGTCGGCCGGCGGGCTGGCGCCCGCCGGCCGACGCCTCCGCGAGGGAGGGCGAGTCTGCCGGTTACTAGGCTTGGCGCTCGGCGCCGCCCGCGACCTGAGGCTGCCCGACCAAGGCGCGCTGTGCCACATCGAGAGAATCGCTTACGCCGCCGAGGCTCTGCTCGATACGGCGATCGCTCACGGTGATGGCGAGGTGCCCGCCGTGTACGTCCCGGCCTACGAAGGCGGGCATCCGGACCACGACGCCGTGAACCTCGCCGTTGCCGTGTTGCGCTCCCGGCGGCCGGAGCTCGTCGCGCGCGAGTTCCCCTTGTACCGGCGCGGCCCCGCCGGCCTCAGTGTGCAGGCGCCGCAACCGGCTGCGGGCACGTCGCAGAAGCCGTTCTCCGTGCTGCCGCTTGGCGATGACGCGCTCGCGCTGCGCCGCTGCCTCGCGCGTGCCAACGCGAGCCAGTTGCTGCCCTCGCTGCTGCCCTTGCTCGCGTTGGCATGGGCGGCGGGCAGGGGGCGGGCGGAGCCGTCGCGTCCTCTGCCCGCCCACGATTACACCCGCCCGCCCCACAGCCGTGCGCTTCTGTACGAGCTCTACACGCGACGACGCTTCGGTGAGTTCCGTGCCGCTGGCATCGCCGCACTGCCCGGAGCGGCGCCGGCCGGCGTCGGTACGTCGTTGGTTTGCCACTCAGCCGGCGTGAGAGGATAGGCCAAGTACCCGGGAGCAACGTGGGGAGAGTCGCCAGCGTGGGTGATCTGCTCGTGAGCCTTCTCCTCCCGGCGCTGGCCATCGCCGTCAACCCCATCCCGATCATCGCCGCCGTGACGCTGCTCATGACAGGTCACGGTCGCCGCAACACCGCCGCGTTCCTCGCCTCCGTCATCGTGGTGATGGCGGCCGATGGCCTGCTCACGCTCTTCCTGCTCGGCCAGAACTCCTCCTCGACGTCGAGCAAGGCCCACGGCTGGGTCCAGCTCGCGCTCGGGCTCGTCTTCGTCGGCCTCTTCCTGGTCCAGTGGCGCAGCAAGCCTGTCCCGCTCGGGGAAGAGCCGGGATGGATGAAGCTGGAGGATGCGGTGGACACGCACACGCAGGGCGCCAGGACTGCCGCCGACGATTCTGCTGATCTCGTTGAAGCTGAGACGCTTCGACCGGTCGCTGAAGTAGGAACACCTCTACCAGCGGGCGATTGCTCAGGCGGCGGAGCTCGCCGGCGAGGTCGACAGCCACCTGCGACTCTGCAACGAGGTCAGGCCGCACGAGAGCCTCGGGCGGCGCATCCCCGTGGAGATGCAGCGGGAGGATCAACACCTAGTTCGGGCACTGAGTGTCCAAGCAAGTTGACGCGGCACAGAGCAGCCTTGCTTCGAGATTGCTGTTCTGATATACGTGGCAGTATTTCCACTATACGGACTACCGTTCCGTCTAGTGGCCGTTCCGTCTAGTGGAACGGCTGTTGCCTGCGGCCGCCGTCTCCGTGAGTCGACCTAGACGCCGCGCCGATCAGCCTAGGGCCGGGGGAGGCTTCGACGCGCCGGGAGCGCGACCGAGGCGCAAATCGTTCGGGAGAGGGGCCGAGACGAATCGCTACAGTTCGCAAGTCAAGCTGAGCGCATCTCAACGACACCTAAGGGAGGCACAGATGAGACTGCTGAAACAACTGCCGCGAGGTCGATGGCTCGCTATCTCGATCATCATCGTTCTGGTGGCCATGTTCGCCGCCACGGCGCTCGCCTTCGGCCAGGACAAGGCCGCAGGCGCCGCGAAGGGCGCTGGCGCCGCGAAGGCCAAGAACGTGATTATCATGATCAGCGATGGGACCGGCTACAACACGTGGCGGGCCGGGGATTACTACAAGTACGGGGCCGCCGGAAAGCAGCCGTTCGAGAAGTTCCCGGTGAAGCTTGGAGTTTCGACGTTCCCGCTCAACGGTTCGTACGATCCCGCCACGGCTTGGGGCTCCTTCGGTGGCGTGCTCGGGGACTCTTCGAATCTGGGCATCACCGAGTCGGACATGGCGGCGACAGCCATGGCGACGGGGCTCAAGACCGCCAAAGGTGTGGGCTGGGCACCGCCGGCGACGGGCGGCTCACCCGCCACACAGCCGAATATCCTGGAGTCCGCCCAGGCCCTCGGCAAGTCGACGGGTGTGGTGACCACGAAGTTCTTCGACGACGCCACCCCCGCCGGTTTCACCGCCCACCTTGGCAACCGGGACCTGGAATGGCAAATCGCCGATCAGATGATCAACGTGAGCAAGCTGGACGTGATCATGGGCGCCGGCAACCCCTTCTTCGACGCAAGCGGTAAGCCTGCAACACCTGCTTCATGGACAGACGGCACGACCAACTACAGCACGACGAAGCCGGCGCAGTACCTCGGCCGGAGGGAATGGAACGCCCTTGTTAGGGGCTACGCTCCCGACGCCGATCACAACGGCGTTCTCGATGCGGGCCACACACCCTGGACGTTTATCCGGGCGCGGTCTGCCTTCCAGAAGCTCGAGCTCGGAAAGACTCCCACTCGCGTCTTCGGGCTGGCTCGGTCCGGAGGAAAGTCGTTGCAGGAGAAGCGGGGCACCACTCCCGCCGAATGGCTCGCCAAACCGTACGTGGTCCCCTTCACCAAGAACGTGCCGACCATCGCCGAGATGACCGCAGGCGCCCTCAACGTGCTCGACAACAACCGCAAGGGCTTTGTGGCGATGATCGAAGCGGGTGGGGCCGTCGACGATGCCTGCCATGACGGCTTCGCGGGCAGGGTCATTGAGGAATACAACCAGTACAACGCTTCGATGAAGGTTGTCCTGCAGTGGATCGAGGACCACGGCGGCTGGGACAAGAACCTGCTGATCGTAACGACTGACCATGACACGGGCTACCTCTGGGGCCCCGGCTCCCATGCAGGAACCGCGACCGTCCCGGGCGACCGGATGATCTGGCGACCGGTCGTCAACAACGGCAAGGGCCACATGCCCGGTTTCAGCTTCTTCTCTACCTGGGACGCGGGCAGAGGCATCTTCTGGCATACCAACTCTCTCGTCCCGCTGTGGGCCAAGGGCGCCGGTGCTTCCGAGTTCCAGTCGGTCGCCGCGAGCGAGAACAAGACCGATCCCGTGAGAGGACCGTACATCGACAACACGGACATCTTCCACGTCGTCTATGACGCAATCAACTGACTCGTAAGTTCTCGCTAGATTCTCGGCCAGCATGCTGGCAAGGAAACGGGGCCCGGCCAAAAGCCGGGCCCCGTTTCTTCTTCTCCGGCGGGGACTAGAAGCGGATGTGTGTATGGCGATGCTTATGTAGTCCGTCCAGCCCGTGCGGCCCACGCAGAACAGCCGAGAGCGCACGAAACGCCTCGCATGCTGGGTAGCGCCTCAAGCAGCGAATGATCTCCATCTTGGAGAGCCGCTCCGTGTTCTTGCAGACGTGACCGTGAGCACGCGTCTGTCTTTAGCAATCATGCGGCAAGCGTGACGGGCTGTAGTGCCTCGTATGCAAAGGTGCTGCACGGTCCAAGGTTCTGGTAAGCGTTCAGGTCCCCGTCGCTGATGGATAGAGAGGGACCCGCCTCGGCTCGGCGAACACGAGCGTCATGGAACGCGCCGAGGCGGAGGCGATACTCGACGGCGACCGGGAGACGGCACTCGCCCTGCTGATGCAGGTCGCCGAGCTGATCGAGGCGAACCGGCGGCTTGAGAGCCGCATCGCCGACCTCGAGCGGCGCCTGAGCCGAAACTCGCACAACTCCTCGCTGCCACCCTCGGCCGATCCGCCCTCGGCGCCGCCGCGGCTGCGCCAAGCGGCCTCGGGCCGGCGGCCCGGCGCTCAGCCCGGCCACGCGGGCAAGAGCCGCCCCTTGCTTGCGCTCGAACAGGTGGACGAGGTCGTCGATCATTGGCCCGAGCACTGCGCTTCGTGCGCGCGTCACTTTCGCGAGGAGGAGCGCATCGAGGCCGCCGCGCCCCAGCGCCATCAGGTCTGCGAGCTGCCCGCGATCGCCGTGTCGGTGAGCGAGCATCGCCTGCACCGGCTGCGCTGCCCCGCCTGCGCCGCCGAGACGCGCGCCGAGCTTCCCCCCGAGGTGCCGCGGGGAGCCTTCGGCTCGCGCCTCCAGGCGGCGGTCGTCACCCTCGCGGTCAGGAACCGCGTCTCGCGGCGCGACGCCACAGAGCTGCTGCGCGAGCTCTTTGGCGCCCGGCTTGCGAGCGGCTCCGTCGAGGCGATCGTCAGCCGCGCCGGCGAGGCCCTAGCGGGGCCCTACGCGCACCTGCACAGCCGGCTCAAGCAGGCCCCGGCGCTCAACATCGACGAGACCGGCTGGCGCACCGCCGGGGAGCGGCGCACGCTGTGGGGCCTGCTCGGCGCCCGTGCGGCGCTCTTTCGCATCGCCGCCGATCGCCACCGGCGCGAGGCCCAGGCGCTGCTCGGCGCGGACTTCTCCGGCATCACCTGCTCGGACCGCTGGTGGGCCTACGACTACCTCGACCCCAAGCGGCGCCAGCTCTGCTGGGCTCACCTGGTGCGCGACTTCAGCGCCCACAGCGAGGGACTCGGCGCCCAGAAGGAGTTCGGCGAGGCCGGCCTGGAGATCGCAGGCCGGCTGTTCGCGGCCTGGGACGAGTATCGGCGGGGCGGCGATCGCGCTCGCTTGCTAGAACGCGCCGCGCCACTCAAGGATGAGCTGCGGGCGCTGCTTGAGCAGGCGGCGAGGAGGAGCACCAAGACAAAACGGCAGCGGCCGTTCGCCAAGCACCTGCTCCAGCGCTGGCCGGCGCTCTGGACGTTCACCGCCGTTCCCGGCGTCGAGCCGACCAACAACCATGCCGAGCGTGGCCTGCGCGGGGCGGTCATCCTCCGCAAGCTCTCCCTGGGCAGCCAGTCCGAGGAGGGCGAGCGCACCATCGAACGACTGCTCACGGCCTCGATCACTTGCCGCCTGCAGGGGCGCTCGCTCTTTGCCTACCTCAGCGACGTCCTTGCTGCCAGGATCCGCGGCGACCCCATCCCCCTGCTCGCCTGATCCAGCGGGGACCTGAACGCTTACCATTTTCGTTCGCGACGTAGAACGTGCATGCGTTTTGCTCTTGCAGTAGCCCTCGCGTGTGCGAGGGTGCTCGATGGGCGCGGGGATGACCCCAGGTTCGTGCTGTGTGCCTTGTAGTGT